>Ga0265297_10002236_pt1 | contig 40553 bp, 60 predicted proteins | sample Munlanlwell13791_FD_192502 | JGI IMG/M metagenome (GOLD analysis project Ga0265297, IMG submission 192502) | Leachate microbial communities from a municipal landfill in Southern Ontario, Canada - Leachate well 137-91 | ecosystem: Engineered > Solid waste > Landfill > Unclassified | place...
TCTGCGGGGCCGACCGCCGCGGGGCCGACCACCGCGGGGCCGACCTCGGCGGGGCCGACCTCGGCGGGGCCAACCTCCGCGGGGCCGACCTCGGCGGGGCCAACCTCTACGGGGCCAACCTCGGCGGGGCCAACCTCCGCGGGGCCGACCTCCGCGGGGCCGACCTCGGCGGGGCCGACCTCGGCGGGGCCGACCATGACGAGACGACGCGGTGGCCGGAAGGCTTCGCGCCTGGAGGGTGAAGATATGAGGACTCGCGACAAGAAGCGGATCGTCAGGATGTTCCTGCGGGGGATGGGCGTGTGGAGCATCTCGGATACCTTGTGGTCAGCTCGCATGCCCATCGGGCCTAAGCACATCGAGGAGGTCATCAGGGAGTACGCGCGGAGCCTGGTCGGGCCGCGAGAGGGGAAGAAGAGATGAGCCAGAGAGGAGGCAACAGCCAATCCCATCGCCGCTCGCGAGCGAAGGGCCAGGTTTGGGAACGCGAGGTCGCGCGCATCCTGCGGAAGCACGGTTGGCAGGCGAAGCGAGGGCTGCAGGCACGGGACGGGTCGGACGCCCCGGACGTGTGCTGCGACCTGCCGCTCTGGATCGAGTGCAAGGCCGGGCGCGCGCCGAACGTCCACGAGGCACTCGCTCAGGCCATGGCCGCGAGTGGGAAGGTCATCGGACGGACGCGACTTCCGCCCGTGGCCGTCGTCAAGGCCGACAGGCGAGAGCCGATCGCGTGCATGTACCTGGACGACTTCTTGCGGCTGGTGGACGCAGCGGTCAGGCTCGCGAACGACGCAGGGGAGGTGAAGCCATGAGCGACCGGACACGAATCCAGTGGTGTGACGCGACCTGGAACCCGATCGTTGGGTGCTCGCCGGCGTCTGAGGGCTGCGCTCACTGCTACGCCGCGCGGATGGCGAAGCGCCTGGCGGGGAGGTGCGGATACCCGCGGGACTTCTCCGAGGTCACCACCCGCCAGCACGTCCTGGGGCAGCCGTGCAGCTGGAAGAGGCCGCGCAGGATCTTCACCTGTTCCATGGGCGATCTGTTCCACCCGGGCGTCCGGCCAGAAGACAGGATGTCCGTGTTCAACGTGATGCGCTCCTGCCAGCGGCACACCTTCCTGGTGCTGACGAAGAGGCCGCAGGAGATCACGCCCGACCTGCTCGACTTCCCGTCGAACGTCTGGCTCGGAGTGACGGTCGAGGGGCCGGCGACGCTGCGCCGGCTCGACGCCCTGGCCAGGGTCGAGGCCGCGCTGCGCTTCGTGTCCTTCGAGCCGCTGCTTGGACCCGTGGGAGACCTGGGGCCGTGGCTCAATGGCACCACCACGATGCACATCAGGGCCGACGTGGAAGGCATGCTCCGCAATCGGCACTTCGACGGGCTCGCGGGCGAGAACGGGCGCAAGCTGACCATGAGAGAAGCGCAGGACGAGCTGTTCAAGCTTCACGCGCAAGGTGTGAAGTACATCTCGGCCGGGGGCTGCGACTCGTTCGACCCGCAGACCGGATGCCCGGGCCACAAGAACCCGCCCCGCGTCGGCTGGGTCATCGTCGGCGGTGAGACGGGACCCGGGGCGCGGCCGATGCATCCGGATTGGGTGCGCAGCATTCGCGACCAGTGCCAGGAGGCGGGAGTGCCCTTCTTCTTCAAGCAGGACGGCCCGAAGCACGGTCGCCTGCTCGACGGCCGCGAGTGGAACGAGTTCCCGGAGGTGACGCCATGAACCCGCAGCTCGACTACCAGACCGACCGGTGCGCGTCGTGCCTCCATCGCGGGGCCTGTGTTTTCGAGGGGACCGATGAGGCCGAGGACTGCGACGGGTGGGAAGAAGACGGGGAAGAGGGGCGCGACGATGAGCACTGAGATGGACCTGGCCGCCGCGCTCGCCGAGATCGAGCGCATGCGCTCAGACTACGCATCCCTATCTGCGGCCTACTCCGCGCTGTCCCTGGAGGCCGAACGCCTGCGGCTCGAAGTCGCGCGCCTGTCCGGAGGCGAGACCTGGTGGATGCTCGCCCGTGGGTCCGAGGTGCGGCCGATCCTCTACCCGTCGGAGCCGGCCGGCCTGCGAGCACTCGGGAAGCCGGGAGAGGACTCGGCGGGCAGCGAGATCGAGAGACAACGCCGGGACGGGTGGGCAGTGGTGCGCGTGCGCATCGTGCCCGACCCGTGCGGGCTCTGCGGACAACCGTGGGCAGTAGGGCACGCGTGCCCGAGGGAGGAACCATGAAGACGTGCGGTGAGTGCGAGTGCAGGAGAGCCAGCGCGGTAGAAAACGGATGCCCATCGTATACGTCTCCCGATAGGATGCAGCCGGAGACGGCAGCTGCGTGCCGGCCGATGACTCTGGTGTCCGAGCTGGAGGCCGAGCGCGACCGACTCGTCAAGGAGCACATGGACTGCACGGCGCTCAAGGAGAGGGACGAGGCGAGAGCCGAGGCCTGCGCCCCGATGGTGGCCCTGGTCGAGGCGCGCGCCCGGGTGGCCGAGCTGGAGGCAGAGCGGGACTGCGACAAGTGCATTTGCGTATTGGCTTCTAACGCTGTCGCGTCGTTTCTTCAGCGCGCAGTGCGAGACCTTGGTGTTTGCCCCCGATGCGGTAAAGACACACACCGGATGATCCCTTCCTTCCGAGACCAGGATCCATTCCCGTTTTGCAGCGAAGGGTGCAGGTTTTGGGGCTATGGAAATCCAAGGAGGGGCTGAAATGGACGAATCAGGCGCCGGATGTATCGACCCTCAGATCGAGGCCATCACGCTTCCATTCAGGGAAGAATGTGTTCGTCTTCGCGCCCGGGTGGCCGAGCTGGAGGCCGAGCGCGATCGTCTCGTCCGCGAGCACATGGACTGCACGGCGCTCCGGGAGAGGGACGATGCGAGAGCCGAGCGCGCGAAGTGGGAGCGGGCGGCGAGGAGGCTGGCAGCCCGCCTGAGCCTGGTACGCGGGATGCCGGACGAGGGCTTGTCGGAAGAAGAATGGATTTCCTACGCGACGGACGCGCCCCAGGCGCAGGAGGAAGAGAAGCCATGAGCGACGTGGACCTGGAGCACACGCACTGCGCCCCGTGCCCTCGCTGCGGTCGGACCGTGGCCGCGGGGACGGAGAAGCAGCACAGATGCGATCTTCCAGGAACGACACGGATCTTGAACGGCGGTCACGAGGTGCAGGTCGTTACGGACCCCAATGTTCCGCCGTGGCCGAACGACCTTTGGATTGTGGCCAATGGCATCAAGACGCTCAAGGGAAGATGACGTGTACCACCGCAACCCGCTGGACGTGGCGATCGAGCTGCCGCTGTTCGACGACCCACGGAGGCGCTACGAGAACAGCGACACGGCGACCGGAGAGCGCGAGCTTTGGCTGCGCGTCCTGGAACTCGCGGCGACCGACGCCCTCGGGGAGACGGGCGTCTACACGACGGGAGACGCGACACGGGAGGCAAGGGCCTGGTGGCGCCGGCCGGCCCGGAGGATGGTCGAGATCGTGACCCTGCTCGGCCTGGATGTGGGCTGGTGCCGGAGGATGATGGCCGAGAGGATCCGCGAGGCGGAGCGGACCGAGGATCGGAAGTGGGCGGACGCGCGCAAGGCGAGGGACGCGGCCAAGCACGCAGAGTGGAGGGACGCCTACTGGACGAGGATGGAGCGCAGGTTCCCGGGGTACCTTGACCGAAGGCGTGCAAGCGGGTACCATGTGGACTAGGGAGTCCAAATGCCACGGACAAGGACGCCACGAGCGAGAAGCGGCGCGAGAGCTGTCAAGACGGCCAAGATGCACGCCCTGGCTGTCGAGCTTCGGGAGAAGGGGATGACCCTTGGGCAGATCGCAGAGGAGTGCGGCTACTCGGACCCGAGCGCGGCCCGCAAGGCGATCCTGTCTGCCTGCAAGCAGATGCCGGCCGAGGGGCTGGAGAAGCTGCGAGCGATGGAGACCGCCAAGCTCGACACGGCCGAGGGCGCGATCTGGGACGAGGTCAAGGACGGCAGTCCGAAGCATCTGGAGTGCCTGGACCGCATCATGAGGCGCCGGGCGGCCATGATGGGCCTGGACGCCCCGTCCAAGGTGGACGCCACGGTCAAGCACGAGCTGCCCGACGACCCGGCCGCTCTCAAGATGCGCTTGCTCACCGTCCTGGAGGGACTGAATGCCAACGCAACCGCCCCCGATACGCATCCGGTCGATGGAGCCGGGGGACCGCCCGCTGATCCTGGAGACGTGGATCCGAACCAGCCGAAGCTGTGACCCGTGGATCGACCACACGCGACACGACTACTCGATGGCGCGGCACCTCGAGCGCCTGCTCTCCCGCTGCCCTACGTGGGTCGCGGCTAACCGGGAGGCCGATGACCGGATCCTCGGATGGCTCTGCGCCGACGTGCGCCGCGGCCTGCTCCATTGGGTCTGGGTGCGCCAGGACTGGCGACGCATCGGGATCGCCAAGGAGCTGGTGGCCGCTGCAGCCAGGGAGGCGGTCTGCGGGCTGCGTGCGTTCACCGGCTGGTCCCCGTCCGGCGTCTGCCTGGTGCGGCGTCTGCCTGGATTCCAGCCGTGGCCGGAGTGCTACCGGCCGGACCTCGGGAGGTGAGGGATGCTCATACCGGACGCTGAGTCCTGGTGCGCGGCGCGACCAGACCGAGACCACGCGGCCCTGATGGCTTGCTACTCGCCGCGCGTCTCCGTCTGCAGCTTCGCCCGCCAGCTCTGGGCCGTGGGCTCAAGGCGCATGGCTGCGGGCGCCTGGGCCTACAACTGGCCGGCGTGTGGTCCAATGAGCGATTGGTGGTTCAAGAACATCGGCCTCCGGGAGTCGGACCGGCTCAACCCTGGCGGCCCTGCCGTGTGGAGGTGACCGCATGGAAGAAACCAGAGCGGCCATCATGGCTGCCAGGTCTCAGGGCCTCACCACTCAGGCATGGGACACGTGGGCAGATCGCTGGCTGTCAGGGCAGGACAGAACGATGGCATCAGCCATCGCCGCTGAGCACGTGGCGGAAGAGCACCTGCGCGGCATCAGGGACCCGAGAGCCGATCATGTGGACGTGAAGTCGTACCTTGCAGCAGAGGCCAGGGCCCTGGACATGCTGCGAGCGTCACGATTGGCCACGAAGGAGGGATGACCCATGGGATACCTGCTCGCTTTCATCCTGACCGTCGCTGTCCTCGGCGTGATCGCTGACAACCTGGAGAAGAAGAAGAAGGGAGGCCCGAAGTGACGCCGCTCAAGTCCGTCCGCATCTGCAAGCCGTTCCAGTCCGTGACCCGCCTTGTGGTTGGCGAGGCCGGAATCAAGTCCCTGACCATCCTGGACACCGGGTGGCTGGAGATCGTGGGCGCCACGTCGACCGTCCTTCGCCCTCCGTCCGAGGTCCTGGAGGGCGTTACGGAGCAGGCCGAGGTAACGCGGCCCAAGGTCGACCACGTCCCCGAGGCGCACTCCGGGCCCGTGTCCCCGTCCGTCGGTCTGCCCGCTGGCGAGGCTGGCTACGTGGTGCCGCAGCCCTACAAGGCCCCGGCGCCCAAGGTGGAGCCGAGCCGGAAGCGCGGGAAGAGGTAGGCCATGAAGCGAATGAGGGTTTCCGACAATCACCACTACGACGTGATGCGCTGGCCGCATTTGGACGGGTGGAGAGCGCTGCACGTCGTCCACATCCCGGACGCCGGAAACCCGCAGGTTGTAAACCTGGATGCATCCGGGGAGTGCGGCAACGAACCAGTCCACGCAACTGAGGCCGACGCCATGCGGGCCTGCGAGCTACACTTTTCGGTGTACTCGTGGCCGGTTTATACGAAGTGGAGCGAGGTTGACTGACCGCCTGACAGACCTACTCCGCTCCACTCCCCCGGAGCGCCTGACTCCCGAGGCACTGGAGCTGATGGCGCGCCTGGAGGAGGTCGAGACCCGCGGGGCCCGCCTCCGGGCGTCCATCCTCGGGAAGCTTCACCCGAAGCAACGGGCCTTCGTGGCGGACCGGGCGCGCTCGAAGGCCGCCCTGTGCACGCGCCGGTCGGGCAAGACCTACGCCGACGCCTCGATCCTGGTGCTGGCCGCGTGCGAGAACCCACGGGCCTGGGCCGCCTACGTGGCCGTCGACCAGGACGAGGCCCGCCGGCTCATGTGGGACTCGGTCCAGGAGGTCATGACGGCCGAGGGCGTGTCCTTCAAGCGCAACGACACCCGCCTGGAGCTCTACGTCCACGGTGGCGGGCGCATCAAGCTTTGGGGCGCCAACGACCAGCGGGCGATCGAGAAGTTCCGCGGCCCGCCCTACTCCGTGGCCATCCTGGACGAGGCCGCTTCGTTCGGCCCCCACTTCGACAAGATGGTCAAGGAGAGCATCGGCCCGGCCCTGGCCGACTACCGCGGGCAGATGGTGCTGACGGGGACGCCCGGGGCCGCGTGCATTGGTTTCTTCCACGACGTGACGCGCGAGCAGAACCCGGCCAAGGGCTGGAGCGTCCACCGATGGAGCATCGCCGACAACTCGTGCTTCCCTCGGTGGGCCGAGAAGGCGGCCCGGGGCGAGGACTGGCAGGCCGACGTCCGTGAGCTGCTGGCCGAGGAAATGGAGCGCTGCGCCTGGGACGAGACGTCCCCGGGGTACCTCCGCGAGTGGTGCGGGAAGTGGGTCCGTGACGAGGCCGGGATGGTCTACCGCTGGAGCCAGGAGCGCAACGGCTGGGACGGCGTGCTGCCGGCCGGGCACCAGTTCGAGCACGTGATGGGCGTTGACCTCGGGCACGACGACGCGTTCGCCATCGTGGTCTGGGCCTACTCCCCGCGCCTCCCAGACCTCTGGTGTGTCGACCGATACCGGCAGCCGGGGCTGGACGTGACGGACTGCGCCGGGCTCATCCAGGCCCGGATCGACCGCTATCACCCGCACAGCATCATGATCGACACGGGGGGCTTGGGGAAGATGATCGCCGAGGAGATCCGGCGCCGGCACCACGTCTCGATGGAGCCAGCGGTCAAGACGGAAAAGGCGGCCACGATCCGGCTGATGAACGCCGACTTCCTGCGCGGCCACATCCACGAGCTGCCCGACTCGCCCTATGCCTCGGAGCTGTCCGTGCTCCAGTGGGCCGCTGGCAAGGCGGGCCTGGTAGAGGACGCTGGCTTCGAGAACCACCTGTGCTTCGTCGCCGGGACGCGTGTCTTGACGGCCAGGGGAGAGGTTCCGATCGAGCAGGTGTGCGTCGGGGACCTGGCGCTTACTCGGAGCGGGTGGAAGCCGGTCACCTCGGCCGGATGCACCGGAGAGCGCGCCGTGGTCACGCGCCTGGGGATCACCGGGACACCAGAACACCCGGTGCTCACAGCGGAAGGATGGAAGCGGCTTGACTCTGTCGCTCCGTCTGATGTAGTATTGTACGCATGGAACACCCAAGGACAGTCGAGTGGGGTGGCCGCACTTGGTATCGGAGGCCTGAATCGAGCCGTCGCAGGAACCGAGTGTACTACGCGTCAAGCGTCGGCCATCGAACCATGTGCCTCCACCGAGCGATCTACGAGGCATCTCACGGGCCCGTCCCTCGTGGATGGCACGTGCATCACCGCGACGGCGACCCATTCAACAACGACATCTCGAATCTTGAGGCGCGCCGAGCCGGAGAACACATCGCGGAGCACATGGCCGACCGGTGGCGTGATGCTACGCCTGAGCAGCGCGCTGCCTCGACTGCTGTGGCGAGGTCTCTTGCGCCTGCGTGGCATCGCTCGGAAGAGGGGCGCGCGTGGCACCGAGAGCACGCCAGGGAAGTCGCTGAGCGTTCTCGCTCGGACCGTGTCTGCAAGGAGTGTGGAGAGACTTTCAGCGGAGTCGGCACGGCCATCTTCTGCTCCAGCCGATGCACGAGGCGATGGCACTCCAGGAAGCGGCGCCGGTCTGGAGTGGATGACGTCGAGCGCGTCTGCGGCCGATGTGGCGGGACCTTCATGGTCAACAAGTACAGCGAGCAGAAAAACTGCTGTCGTGTACGCGCTGTCCGTGGCTGAGCAGCACGAGTACTTCGCAAACGGGATCCTGGTGTCGAACTGTGACGCCGGGCTGTACGGGTGGCGCAAGGCCTATGCGTACACCTACCGGCCGGACAAGGTGGCCCCGCCACCGGGGAGCGCGGCTGCAGCGCAGGAAGAGGCCGACCGGATGGAGGCCGAGAGGATGGAGGCGATGGAACGCCGAGGGCGCAGGTAGGGTCTTGACCCAGAGCCCGTGAGCGGGTACCCTCTGGGCAAGCCCTCGTGAGGTGACAAGATGGAAGGCGTGGACATCGTGGATCTGGTTGGACGGTACACGCGTCTCAAGAAGGTCGGGAGTCGGTACGTGGGTCTGTGCCCCTTCCACGCCGAGAAGACGCCGTCGTTCTCGGTCCACCCGCAGCGGGGATTCTTCCACTGCTTCGGCTGCCAGGCATCGGGAGATGCAACATCGTTCCTGATGAAGATTGAGGGCAAGACCTTCCACGAGGCGTCTGATGCGCTATCAAGCGGGAACTACGGGCCCGCGCTCCCGGATTACTTCAAGTGCTCCAATGAGGCATGGAGTGCGATGAAGGAAACCGGACGGGCTGTTGTGGTTGAGAATGGGAACGACTCTGGCTTTGTTTCGGCGCCCGCTCTGGAGCTACGTGGTCCTGTGCTATCGGACGAACACGCCAGGACGCTTAGCATGTACTGCGACCGAGCGGTGATCGTGTATCATGAAACCGGATGGTGCGCTGCGCTGCGAGCATCCGAGGCGCTTCTAAGAAACGATGTGGCTCCCTACTTGTCGATACTGCATCCTGCGTGGAGTGAGAGCGCCGACAAGGTCAAGGTCGATGATGCAAAGCCGGCGCTTGAGGTATTCGCGAAAGCATACTCTGGCCTAGGGAGCAAAGGGATTGCGTTGCTGTCGTCTTTGGTGAACGCATGCCAGGACCGTGTACGGCGCGGGGCATATATCGCGTGGCTGGCAGAAGTGTTCCATGTGTCTCGTCACGACGTTGTTTCTTCTCTCGCCCCAGAGGTGACGCCATGACCGAACGAAAGCACTTCCCCCCATACGACGATGCGTGGAAGAAATTTGTAAGGTTGTGGCACGAATACTTCCGCTCTCCGCAGCGCGCTGCATCGACTTCCGTGGAGAGGTCTCTTGTAATAACCGACAGCGAACTCAAAGAGGAAACCTATCGCGACAGTCTCGCCAGGCTTCGCGAAACTTTCATCATGGGTGAGGAAAAGAAGGCCTACCATGGTTGACTACGTCAAGGCCGAGATGTTGGTCCGGATCGCGGACGTCCCGGAGATGAACCCGGTCCAGGACAAGACGCCATTCTTCTGGACGAAGGCCAGCCGGGCAGACGGGTACGCCCGGGAGGGCGACCTCGTCATCCTGGAGCCGACGGTGGCCTTCATCCCCGAGTTCGACGCCTTCCAGGACGGCACCTGGATCGACCTGGCGTTTCGGAACGAGGGGGCGAACGTGGCGATCGTCATCCTGTCCGACGGGGTCGTCCCGTCCTACCGGCAGCGCCTCGAGCCGCTGCAGACCATCAAGGTCAAGCACTTCAAGGGCGCCGCTGCGGCCCCGGTGCTTGAGTCATTGCTGGGCACCAAGATCCGCATGTTCGCCTGGGGCGTTCCGTTCGACGGGAGGTGACCTGTGGACTACGCGGACGTGCAACTGCTCCTTCGGATCGCGGACAACCCCGAGATCGATCCGGTCCTGGACGACGTCCTGATGACCTCGGCCCAGTCCGAGGCCGACGGGTACGCCCGCGAGCCGGACCACTGGATCGTGGCGGCCGGGGACACGGTGGACATCGACTTCGACGCCTTCGCCGACTGCAACTGGCTGGACCTGGCCGTCCAGAACGAGGGCGCGAACCAGGCCGACCTGACGCTGACCGATGACCTCGGGGTCGAGTTCACGCTGCCCATCCCGGCCAACGACTGCCTGCTGGTCAGGGCCTACAAGGTGATCCCGAAGCCCGGGGACGCGCCGGCCTACCTGTACTCGGCGCTCGGCACGAGGGTCCACATCTTCGCCTGGGGCGAGAACTGGAAGGGCGAGCCGCAGTGAGAGGTGACACGTGAGCGAGTACTGGTGGGACAAGAAGATCAAGGGCGCGGAGCTGGTCCGTCGCGTCGTCGCCTCCTGGAAGCACGTCGACGAGATGCAGGGCGAGATCCGGGCGCGCATGAACGCCGCCTGGGGCCTCTACCTCGGCCGCGGCACGATCGACCTGGACACGTCGAGCTGGACGCTCAAGGGGCCGACCTACTCGCAGGCGCCCGAGGATCGTAGAGAGAACATCGTCCGCTCTGCCATCGGGGCGCTCGTGGCCAAGATCGCGACCAACCGCCCGCGGCCCATGATCCTGACGGACGGCGGGGACTACGCCCTCCAGAAGCAAGCCAAGCTCATGCAACTTTGGCTTGAGGGCATCCTGGACGACTCCGGGGCCTACGCCCTGAGCCGCAAGACCTTCCTCGATGGCTGCCTCTCGCCCGTCGGCTTGATCAAGGTCTTCGCGGACACGGAGCGGGAGACGGTCGGAGTGGACCGCGTGCTCCGGACGGACATAGCCGTGGACCCGCACGACGCCCGGCACGGGAAGCCGCGGACCCTCTTCCAGCACATGATCGTTGCCCGGGAAGTGCTGGCCGAGCGGTACGGGGCCACCACCCCGGCCGTGGTCCTGGCCGCGCTGACCTCCCGGACGATGACCGACACGGACCCGGCGTCCGTGATCGACCCGGTGAGCGTCATCGAGGCGTGGCACCTGCCGAGCGGGCCCAAGGCCGAGGACGGCCGGCACGTCATCTGCACGCAGGCCGGGGAGCCGCTGCTCGACGAGCCCTGGAAGCGGGAGCGCCTGCCGTTCGCCGTCTGGCGGTGGTCGACCCAGCCCCTCGGGTGGGACGGCGTGCCGACGGTCGACGAACTGCTGCCGTACCAGGAGATGCACGACTATCTGTCCAGCCGCATCGACATCATGGTGGAGCAGTGCAAGACGCACGTGGGCTTCGAGAAGGGCGCGAAGATCGACTTCGACGCCTACGGCTCGAAGGGCCGGGAGACGGGCTACTACTCGTACACCGGGAAGGAGCCGACGGTCAGCAACGACCCTGGCCCGCCCGTGGCCCTGCTGATGGAGCGCGAGCGCATCAAGGCTGCGGCCTTCGAGCAGATCGGTCTATCCCAGCTCACGGCTCAGTCGCAGATCCCGAAGCAGATGGAATCGGCCGTGGCCCAGCAGGAGTACAAGGACACCGAGTCCCAGCGATTCCTGGACGTCGGGCAGGCGTGGGAGGAGTTCTTTTGCGGGGCCGACGGGCTCGCGCAGCTCGTGATGGACGCGGCCGAGGACCTGGGGAAGGACATCGTGGTCCGGCCGGCCGACGGGCGCGCTACCCGCGAGGTCAAGTGGTCTCAGATCCGCGCGGTCCGCTCGGACATGCGGGTCTGTGTCCGTCCGTCGTCCTGGTTCCCGACCGACCCGGCCGGGCGCATCGCTCGGATCGAGGCCCTGGCGAAGATCGCTCCGCTCCCCCCGGCCATGGCCGCGCGCATGCTCGACCACCCGGACGTCGAGGCGGCGCTCAGCTACATGACGGCGGCCGAGGATGCCGTGCTCGCGGACATCGAGATCCTGGAGGACGGGCAGAACGTGACCCCAGAGCCATTCTTGGACATCCAACTCGCGCTGGGGATGGTGCTCAGCCGGTACAACTCGCTCCGCTCCCAGGGCGCCCCCGAGGAACGGATGGCCCCGTTCCGCGCCTACCTGCTCTCGCTGACCGACATGCGGGCTAGCCTGGTGCGCGGCGCGGGCCAGGTTGCTGGTGCCGGCGCCCCGGAGAGCGTGGCGACCGCGGCCCTGATGACCCCCGGTGTCGAGGGGACGGTAGCCCCGGCGCCCGGGATGCCGATGCCCGGTGGCCCGATGCCCAGCCCGGCCGACATGCCGATGGTGTAGCAACCCAGCCCCGTGACGGGGCATGACCCAGGAGGGACCATGGGCGACAAGCTGAAGGACAAGATCAACGCTCGCTTCCAGTACTACCCGCCGAAGCCGGAACGGGTCCAGGACTTCGGGACGATCCGCGACAAGGCCAAGGATCTGGCGCTGGTGATCGCGGACCTGTGCCCGGAGAGCCGCGAGCAGTCCGTGGCGCTGACCCACCTGGATGAGGTGGTGTTCTGGGCCAACGCCGCGATCGCCAGAGAGGGGAAGGGGTGCTGACCATGGACGAGAAGAAGGCGGAACTGGCCATCGTGCCGGACCCCGAGCCGGAAAAGGACGAGCACGGCCTTCCTCCGGAGGCCGTCGAGAAGCTGCGGGCGGCCGAGGCCGCGAAGATGCAGCGCCGGCTGACCGACGCGCTCAAGGCCGGGATGGTCGACGCCCTGAAGAAGATCTCGGCCCAGATCGCGCACTCGACGGACCTCAACTTCCAGGCCCTCCGTGGCACCTCGGTCCAGAAGCACCCAGAGGGTCAAGACCTCGTGGTGGTCGTGGACGTGATCCCGAAGGTGTTTCACGACGGCTCGATCCAGGTAGGGAGCTGACGCCATGGCTGACGCACCGACCCCAACCCCGGCCCCCGGGACGCCACCGGCTCCCGCGGCCACGCCCGCCGCAACGCCCCCGGCCGCGGCCCCCGCCCCGGGCGGCCTGGACCCGGCCGTCATCCTCGACCGGGCGGCCAAGGCGGATGCCCGCGCCTACCAGATGGAGCAGGCCGCCAAGTCGGCTTCGGCCGAACTCGCCACACTCAAGGCCCAGGCAGAGAGCATCAAGAAGGACCCGTGGTCCTATCTCAAGGGACAGGGGGTCACCGAGCAGATGGTGCTCGAGCGCGCTGCCGTCGGCCAGCCGGCCGCCTCGGAAGAGGTGCTGCAGCTCCGGCAGGAGCTCGCCGACATGAAGTCCTGGCGTGAGCGCGTGGAGCAGGAACGCAAGCAGACGGACGAGCGGGTCCAGATCGGTGGCCTCGCCGGTCAGGCCCGGCAGTTCCTCGTGGCGTCGCAGGACCAGGACGTCCTCGCAGCCCTGGCCTTCGCTGACGCGCTCGCCGGCGGACAGGCCGATTTCAGCGCCAAGATCAAGACGTACCAGGAGCAGGCCAAGAAATCCGGGGTGGACTTGACAGCGGAGCAGGCTGCGGGTATGCTGAAACCCGAGCTGGTTGGCATGAAGAGGAGCTTCGTCGAAAACAAGGCGTTGGCCGACGCCTTCGACAGGATGCTCGGACGTGCCGCCGGTTCCGAAACGCCGCCCTCCCCGGGCGGCCAGCCCGCGACTCCCGGGCAGACCCTGACAAGCGGCATGGCACAGGGCGGCTCCGGCGGGTCACCTCCGGACTTCTCGAAGATGACCGAGGACCAGGAGCGGGCCTACTGGGCGCAGGTGTACCCGGGCCAGATCCCTCCCCGTCGATAGCCCCACCCTGACCATCCGCACGACTCGATCGAGCTGACCTCGGCTCGGTCCGCGGCCGGCGATTCCCCCGGCACCAGGCGACAACCAAAACCCTTGTGCTGCCCGCGGGCGCAGAGCGCCACCGGGCCCGGAGGAACTACCCATGTCCGCGACCCTCGTCACCCTGAACGCGATCCTGAAAGAGAAGTGGATGGCCAGCGTGCCCGCTCACCCGGGCTGGCACAACGCCGTCCTCTACTCCATCATCGACAAGGACCCCAGCTGCCGCGGCCGTGACCTGCACGTCCCGGTGAACTTCGGCATGACGCAGTCCGCGTCCTCGACCTTCGCCAACGCCCAGGCCGCCGCGGCCACCAACGCCAGCCAGAACGCGCGATTCGTGCTCAACACCAAGCACCGATACAGCCTGGCCCGGGTGACCGGTGAGGCCGCAGCCGCATGCCAGGGCGATCCGCTCGCGCTCGCAAACGCGCTCAAGTTCGAGATGGACATGGCCTACAAGACCGAGGTGAGGCGCGCGAACCAGCACCTCTATCGGGACGGCACCGGCGCCATGTCCGTGATCCCCGTGGGCTCCGTCGGCGGCGCGACCACGCTTCAGCTCGTGGGCACCCCGGCCCTGGAGTACCCCGACGCCCATCTGTTCGAGGTCGGGCAGGTGATCGGCGCTACCCTCAACTTCGGCGTCCCCTGCCGCGTCGGCGGGAACCGGCTGACCGGTGTGAACCGGACCACCGGCGTGATCACCGGCACCGGCAACTGGAACGCGCTCCCCGCGGCCTGCGTCGACGGCGACACGCTGTTCATCGACGGCGACTACGTGAACGCCGTAAACCTGTGCATCGACGGCCTGGCCGCCTGGTGTCCGCTGGTCCCCGGCACCTTCGGGACCGTGCTGACCACCGTGGACCCGGAGCGTCTGGCCGGCCTGCGGTACGACGCGGTCACCCCGGGCGACACGCTGGAGGAAGGCCTGAAGCGCGCCGGGATGCGCTGCATCCAGAACGGTCTCTTCAAGAGCGGAGACTACATCGGGATCCTGAATCCCATCGAGTGGGCCGAGCTGGAGACCGGGATGATGGCCAACAAGACCTTCGTGAAGGTGCTCGCCCGCGGCGAGGGCGGCCAGGAGATCGGCACCCTGGGCTTCGACGCGATCGAGCTGCTGGCCGGCGGGCAGAAGATCAAGTTCCTGCAGGACCCCGACTGCCAGTACGGGACCGCCTGGATCTTCGACCGCAAGGCCCTGAAGCTCGCGTCCATGGGCACCTACCCGGGCGTGCTGGGCCTGGGGATCGACGGGATGGAGTACGCCCGCCTCGCGGCCGCGGACGAGTACGAGGTTCGCATGGGCGGATACCCCGAGCTGATCTGCCTGGACCCGGGCAGCATCTGCCGCGTGAGAACCAAGTAGTCCGGTCCTCGGTTCTTTGAACGACACGGGATCGCGGCCCCCGGGCAATCCGGCTCGGGGGTCGCGCTTCCCTCCTGGCCCTCCGGGGCCATCCATCGAAGGCCGCGCCCTCCGGGGCCCGGCCAGGGAGACGAGAACATGGGAGCCCGCACCTACCAGGACATCAAGACGATCGGCCGGAACCGCGTGCAGATCCAGGGGAGCTTCGCGCCGGACACGGCCAACCCGCCCACGGCCATCGTCGGGGCCGGCGTGGAGAGCGTCGTGCGCACCGCTCAGGGCGTCTTCACCGTTACCCTGCGCGACGTGTGGAACCAGTGCGATTCGGCGATGGCCACGCTGCAGCTCAACGCCGCAGCCGCCCGCTCGATCCAGGTCGGGGCGATCAACCTGGCGCTCCGGACCGTCGTGATCCGCGTGATCGACGCGGCCGGGGCCGAGCAGGACGTCGCCGCGAACGCGAACAACCGGATCAACTTCGAACTGATCATGCGCCACGGGCGGCAGGAATACTAGGAGGGCGGCCATGACCCTCGCACGAACCCTGCGACCTCTGGCGAGTCGGCATCCGCAGACCATCCGGATCGCCGGCTCCTTCGACCTCGGGGCCGCGGCCGTCCCGGCCGAACTGGACATGAGCACCTGCAACGCGCAGATGGACAACGTCTTCCAGGCCAACGCCAACGCGATCGGAGTGGCCGGCAACCTGTTGACCGTGACCATGGTCGGGGACTCCGGGGCCGGCGTCGTGATCAACCGCGTCGGCACGGACTTCACGATCCACTTCCAACCCGGCGTCTCGACCCAGGGCGACGTCAACACGGAGGTGACCGCGCTCGCCGGCCTCGACGACCTGTTCGACGTGCTCGCGGCCGGGACGGTCGCCACCGTGCTCCAGAACGGCCGCGCGCTTTGCGACATGGACGTGGCCTTCGACGACGCGGACACCATCATCCAGGCCGGATTCAACACCGGGGCGGCGGGCAACAACTACGTCGTGATGGCCGTCCCGGACGGCGTCGGAGCCGGTACCCTGACCCCTGTTCCCCTGGGTCCTGGCCTGGCGCTGATCTACCACTTCCAAGACGGCGTCTCGACCGTGACCAACTTCGAGGCGGCTCTGGCCGCTCTTGTTCCCGCGGACTTCGAGTTGAACACGGCCGGGACCGGGGCCAACACCTTCGACGACCCGGTGGACGCCCGGCAGGACGTGCTCGCCGGCGGCACGGCAGTCCACGCCGAACAGGCCGCGGCCAGCTTCATCGGCGGCACGGACCCCGTGGCCCCGACCTCCTGGCGCGGGATGAAGGAGTGCATGGGGATCACCCACCCGGCGGCCGGCCGGTACGTGCTTTCCTTCCGCGACTCCTACCCGGCGATCCTGGACTTCCAGGCGACCTTGCAGCTCATCACGGCGGCCGGTCAGGCCGTGCAGGTCGGGGCGTTCTCGGCGGTCAACGGGACGGCCGAGGTCCGGCTGATCGACATCGCCACCGGCGCGCTAACGGATCCCGTGGTCGCGGCCGGCGACCGGATCAACGTCTCGGCGGTCGTCGCCAACACGCGCATGGGCCGGATCTCGACGGTCTGATAGGAGGCGACGCAGATGGTCCCGCAGATGAGCGCCGAGAACCTCCTGGGCATGGCCTTCGCGCAGGCCGATCTTCCGTTCCCGGTCACGGGGGCGACGGATTGGGCCGAGCTGCAGGAGGTGATGAATCAGCTCAACTTCGGCGTCGCCGAGCTGATGGCGCACATCGCCGCTCACGCGCCGGACGCGATCACGACCAGGACCGACCTGACGATCGCGGCCGGGGACGAGTTCGTGATGATCCCGGACGACCTGCTGACCGTCCGAGCGATCCACCGGGTCGACTCGGGCGGCCAGCGGGCTCGCCTGGACCAGTTCACCCCGGACAGTCTGGAGACGGGGCGATCCACGGGGACCGACTATCCGATGTTCTCGCTCCAGGGAAACCGGATCTGGTTCTCGCAGCCCTGGGCCGCGGCCGGGACCCTCGAACTGTGGTACGTCCGATCCCCGGCCTGGCTCGTCGCGCTCAGCGACCGGATCCGGCCGGAGATCCCCTTCGGGTGGGAACGGTACGCCGTGGCCTACGTGGCGGCCTACCTGCTGGACAAGGAGGAGAGCGATTCCAAGCCGCCGCGCATGGTGATGGCTCAGGTGCTCGCGGAGATCCAGGACCACGCAAGCCGGAGGGCGGGCCCGCGCTGCGCCCCCCGAGAGGCCAGGCGAACGGTCGTCGAGCGCCTGCCGGACCCCTAGACCATGGCGCTGCGAACCTTCCAGCGGATCCAGGTCAAGCCGGGGCTCTCCCTGGCCGAGATCCCCGCACTCATCGAGCGCCTGCAGGACGCGATCGAGGAGGCGATGGCCGGAGCCGCCAGCAACCCGACGGCCAACTCCGCGTCCATGGACGTCGAGCTTGTCATCGGCGATCAGACGCTGCGGCACAGGCTCGGGCGCGTCCCCAGGGTGTTCCCGTCGGACCCGCGCGTGACCCTGGTCTCGGCGACCGAGTCGGCCCTGGTCCTCAACTCGTCCGTGGACCTGTCCTGCACCCTGCTCCTCTTGTGAGGTGAGCCGTGCTGCAGTGGACCAGAATCCAGCTTCCCCTCAGCGGCCCGCTGGACCAGGCGACGGACCCTAAGATCGTCGACCCGACGAAGGCCGTTGCCTCGCTCGTCAACGCGACCTACAACCACGACGGGGCGATCAGCAAGGCGCACGGTGTTACCCCGATTTCCTACACGACCCCACAGGACGATCCCGGGGTCAGGATCGGGAACGCCCTGGTCAAGTCGCTCGTGACCGACGGCCAGCGGTTCTACATCGGAGCGCTCCACTCTGTTGACCCCGTGGTCGGCTCGGACTACTACGCCCCGGACTTCTTCCAGGCCATGTGCCTTGGGTCGAACAGCGTCGTTGCCGGAGTCGGTCCGTGGTCTCCCGTGGCCATCTCGCAGCACGAGACGGTCAGGCTCGCCTACCTCGGCGCCGGTTATCGCAACGTGTGCTCCGTCGTCTCGGCCGGCGGGTTCCTCTGGACCGCGTGGAACGACGGCGGAACTGCATATTACCAGGTGTCCGATGAGGTGTCCGGTGTCGTCGTGCAGCCGAAGACAGCGCTCTGGAAGCCTGGGGCAGCCGACGTCGGGGATCTGCGCGTGGTGGCGCTGACGGACTACGTCTTCATTTTCTACGACTATAGCCCCGGCGGTTCCGATCACATCATCGCCGCTGCGCTTCAGACCGCAGACCCGACGGCGGTGGCCGTCACTTCCGACGCGGTCAACGCGAAGAATCCTGCTATAGGCTGGGACGCTTGCTACTTCTCGGACGGTACTAACGAGTCTGCGATCTTGACGTGGTATTGGGACGCCTTCCTCGGGGATCGTCTCTACCTGATGCAGTTCACGAACTCTCCGGTCCCGGACGCGACCGACTTCGACGCCGCGATCACCGCATGGGACGGCCCTCTCGCGTGCTGCTACCATCACGACACGGCGAACGCCGACCATCTGATCGCCGTGGCCTACCAGCACGACAACGGAGGCGTGGACGGAGGGATCAGGGTTCGCACCTACGATGACGGCCTCGGGCTGGACGCTGCGTCTGGCGACCTCGTGGCCGTCGGGACCATCGGCGGCACGGTGACCCGCCTCGCCATCTCGACCGAGATCGCCGGAGCTGGTGCGGTGGTCGGTTACTCGGAGATGACTGTCTGGTTCGAGGTGCTCCGCGACGATTCGACGGTTGCGGTCAAGGCCGAGTACACCTTCGCTACGACCCACATCGACACGGTGATCGAGGCGCACACGGCAGGGGCCGAGGGTAACGGGATCGAGGTCGCGCTCATCGGGGACGACCCGGCAGGCGTGACGATCGAGCGCATCGGTCGCGTGATGGTGATCCACTTCTTTGCTGGAACCAGCACGCGTGCGAACGTCGTGGCCGCCATCAACGCGCTCGCCGGGGCAGACGACATCATCGACGTCCGGACGGCAGGGGTTGCGGCCGGTGCGCTGACGGTGGCCGTCGACCAGATCGGTGACACGCAGCTCCACGAGGGGGCCGACGCTACTACCCTGCAAACCTACCGCGTTCGTCCGGTCAAGCTCTACAGGACGATCGGTCCGCCGACCCTGCACGTCTACGGCATCGGGTCGGCCTGGGAGAACTGCTGCATCAGCTCACGAGCCGTCTACTTCAAGCAGCGGTCGCACTGCTGGCTCCACTACGATTCGGACGAGTGGCCGCTGATGGTGCTCGCGACAACCGGGGACTACCTGGCATCGGCCTGGGAGCGCAGGACGGAGGCCATCGCGAATCAGGGGCGATCCATGCCCCGCGGTTTCTACTCCGTCGCCTCGGCCTGGGACGACGTCGAGAGCATCTGGGCCGGGACCACGGTCACGAACGACGACGAGACCAAGTCCATCCTGGCGCTCAAGGCCGACTTCTCCCTAACAGGTCTGAAGTCCGCGAGCGTCGGGGGATCGATCCTGGTGGGAGGCGGGCAGGTCTACGCCCTGGATGGACGGTGCATGCCGAGCAACTTCGCGCATCATCCGGAGGTCTTGCGCCACTTCCAGAAGGTCGGTCCCACGGCCAGCGGCGGCCTGAAAGAGGGATCGGTATACAAGTACCTCCTGGAATACGAGTGGACGGACCACCGCGGCCTGATTCACCGGAGCGCCCCGAGCCTGCCATACGAGGTCACCCTCGGGCAGCCCGGGGAGCTGACCAGCATGGATCTCGTGGTGGACGCCACGAACTGCGACATCGACTGGACGCAAGCGGTTGGGCTGGACGGTACGACCCCCTGGGGATGGAGTTCCGTGGTAACGACGGCCATCCCTGCCGGCCCTGGTATGGGCGGCGCCTACCAGACCCACCAGCTTCTGGCGGACGCGGCCAACGCCGCACTGCAGGCGGCGGGTGCGAACTTCCGGATCCTGGCCGGGGCTGCCAGGCAGTTCACTCCGCTCGGCGAGGCGGTCGCGCTCAACTTCGTTCCGACGCAGACGGACCGTTACGAGTTCGTCAACCTGTCACCGGGCAGGACGGCCGAGAGGATTCTATTCCTGCGAGGTCCGAGCGGCCCCGCGGGCACCGGAACGTCTGCCGCCTCCCTCCTCGGCTTCGACGACGATCGGGACTACGAGGTAGCCTTCAACCTGCTCCCTCCGGACCGTGCGGACTATGGCTACGTCAACCCGCGCAACTGGCCCGGGGATCTCCCCTTCGTGATCGAGGAGCTGAAAGAGCGCGCGGAGATGCGCCTGGACTTCAGAAACCTCATCATCGGGGACGAGGTCCGGAACACGGGAGAGGTTCGGATCGCTCTGTTCCGCACCCTGGCCGACGGGGAGGAATACTACCTCGTCGACACGTTCGCCAACAACACGGCTGCGGCCTGGCAGACGTACACGGACACGGCTACCGACCTGAGCATCAGTGAGCATCGGCAGCCGTACACGACCGGGGAGCCGAACGACGTCCTGGAGAACGCCCACCCGGTCGGGCACATCCTCTGGTCGCACGGGGATCGGATCTGGATCGTCGACAACGAGGACTCGCGGCGCGTCTGGGTCTCCAAGCCCGTGGCCGTGGGCATCGCCCCCGAGTTCCCCTACGAGCTGCAGATCGTGATGCCCGATCCGATCACGGCCGGCCTGTCCATCGCGACTCATGCTCTGCTGTTCTCGAAGCAAAGGTGCTGGGCCATCACCGGGGACGGACCGAACGCCTTGGGCGTCGGGGACTGGCTGGCGCCTCGCCTGCTCTCCTCGGACAACGGCGCCGTGGACTACCGGGGCGTCTGCGAGATCGAGGGCGGGGCGATCGTCTGGGGCCTGCGCGGTCTCTACGCCATCCAGGGCGGCTCCGTCCAGCCCATCGGGCGAGAGGTCCAGGACCTGCTGGAGGGCGCGGAGGTCAAGGCCATCATCAACCGACGGGACGATCGCGAGGTCTGGGTCTTCATCCAACCGCCCGGGTTCGTCGACGGCGTCGTGGTCGTGTACGACTACGAGCGCAAGCGGTGGGGCAAGCTGACGTGGGGGACTTCGGACGCTGCGATCGAGCAGGACGGGTTGATCTACTGCGGCGTCAACTCCACGCTGCGCATCGAGACGCCCGCGGTGTGGACCTACGGCGGGATCGCCTACACCCACCAGGTGGAAACCGGCTGGCTCAAGCTGGGCGGCCTGGCCGGGTACCAGCGTGTCCGCCGGGCGCACCTCATCGGAACCTGGATCGGGTCCTGCACCGTGTCCGTCGAGGTCTTCTACGACTACGAGGCGACGGCGGCCCAGACCGTGAGCCTGCCGATGCTGACCAAGCCCGCGCCTGACGCGCTCGCCCGCTTCGTCCCGTTGCGCCAGAAGTGCGCGGCCGTCAAGTTCCGGGTGACCGTCACGGCTACGCCCGCAGCCCCGGAGAAGCGCGGGATCGACCTGCACGCGATCGAACTCGAGATCGGGACGAAGGGCGCCTTCCGGCGCGCCGCCGTCTCGAAGTGAGGTGCCGACCATGTACGACCCACAGCAGTACCAGTACGGCCAGGAGGGCGGGCTCCGCAACTACATCCTGCAGATGGCCATGGGTGGCGGTGGCGACTCCGCGGCCCAGCTCCAGCAGAAGCAGGGCCTGGAGTCCGCGCTACGGCAGCAGCGCGCCATGATGGCCGGGCAGACCGGGATCAACCCGGCGCTCGCCGCGCGGCGCACGCAGCAGGCCGGGAACCAGCTCCAGACCCAGGTCATGGGGCAGGCCGCGCAGCAGCGAGCCCAGGAGCAGATGGCCTTCTTGCAACAGATGCTCGGCCTCGAGCAGATGCAGGGCGGGGCGCAGGCGCAGGCGAACGACATCAAGAACCAGCAGAGCATGCTCCAGGAACAGCTCCGGAACGACATGATCAACTCGATCATCGGAGGCGTGTTCGGTGCGGCCGGTTCGCTCGGCGGAAGCGCGATGAAGGCGTTTGGGCCGAACCCCATGGGATAGTGGAGGTGCCCCGTGCCTGACTTCGGATTCCTGCAGTCGCTGATGCTACCCGGCATGATGCAGCCGGAACCGGACCCGATGGAGCAGATCATCCGGGCCGGGTCGCAGCAGGTCATGGGGTCGTCTCCCCTGGCCCCGGCCATCGAGGACATCGTGCGCCAGGCCGCGGAGAGAGAACGTAGGGGTACGACGATGTTCGGGCAGGACATACTCCCCCCGGGCGTCACACCTGAGATGGTGGCCGCCGGGCGGCAGAACATCTCCAGCTGGCTCGGTCCGCAGATGTCCAGCGCGCTAGGGTTCGGCGCCCAGCCGGAGGCCGCTCGGCCCATCGAAGAGGCCGGCCTCGGGATGCCTGCCCCCGTGAGCTCCCCGCGCGCCCCCATGCCCGCGGGCGGGGCCGGTGGCGGCGGTCTGCTCGCCAAGCTCCGCGCCATGGCCAAGGGCGCCCCGCAGTCGGCCGAGGGGCTGGGCGGGGCCTACGACAAGCAGGCCGAGGCCCAGAAGGCACTTGGTGGAGCGCAGTCGGCCGCCATGTCCGAGCAGGCCCGGATCCTGTCCCAGGCCGAGGCCGCGGATGGCGCTCTGGCCGTCGCGGACGCCAGGGACAAGTCCCGTCGGGACGCTGCCCAGCAACAGGTAGCGGACAGGATTTCGGCATTCGAGGATGCGACGAAGAAGGCGAACAGCGCGCAGATCGACCCGGACCGCTGGTACAGGGACAGCAGCGGATCGAAGGTCGGTCGGCACCTTGGGGCAGGCGTTGCCATGGCCCTCGGCGCCTTCGGGGCGGCCTTTACCAAGGGTCCGAATTACGCCATGCAGATCATCAACGACGCCGTCGACCGGGACCTGATGGCGCAGCGGGCCGACATCGCGTCCAAGCGAGAGGACGCCAAGGACGCCCTGACCTCGGTGAACATCGCCCGTCAGAACTTCACGGACGCCACGGCCATCGGGGCCGCGGAGCGCGCCGCGGAGCTGGGCAAGGTCGGCAGGATGCTGGAGATCGCCAAGCTGCAGAGCGGGAGCGAGGAGGTCAAGCAGCGGGCCAACCTCCTGGGGGCCAACGTCGAGGTGGAGAAGCAGAAGGCCATGGCCGCGGCGCAGCAGTCCGAGTTCGAGCGCTCGTGGAACATGGAACGGCAGCTCGGCGCGGCCCAGGCCCAGGCGGCGGCCGGCCCCCGGCCCGCCCCTCGTGGTCTCCGCGTCCTGGACCCGGCCCGGCCGCCCAGCAAGACCGACACGGAGACCGCACAGAAAAAGGCGGCTCTTCTATCTCGTGCGTTAACCGCCCTGGACCGCGGCCTTGCCAAGCGGAAGGCTATGGGAGCCAAGGTCATCACGCCTCGCGAGGCGAAGGTCATCCTCCAGGAGATGACCCAGGGAGTGGCGGCGGCCCGCGGGCTCAAGGTCAAGCCAGACACGAAGCCAGAGGACATCCTCGGGTTCTCAGACCTCGGGGAGATTGGCTACACCCAGGAGGCGATCCAGGCCACCAAGGAAGGACTGCGGGCTCAGTACGAGTCCGAGTTGAGCCACTTTGGCTACGGGCTCGATGACGTCCAGTCGGTCGCCGGTGGCTGGGAGAAGGTGCGCTGATGGCCGAGCCGGTCGCCACCCCCGCGGTCCGCAAGATCGCGATCGTCACGCCCGACGGGTCCACCTACCTGGTTCCCGAGGGAGACGTACCGGCGGCCCTGGAGCGCGGCGCCCGCCTGGAGTCGCCCGAGGAACTGAGGACCCGCGAAGTCGAGAAGCGCCAGGAGGGCCGAGAGGTCCGGACGGCGATCGAGGGCGCGCTACGCGGCGCGACAATGGGCCTGTCGGACATCCCGCTGGCCATCGGAGGCGAGGCCCAGGGGGCGGCAGAGCGCCGGGAGGCGTTCCCCACCCTGTCGACCGGTGCCGAGATCGGCGGCGGCCTGCTCGGGCTCGGGAAGGGCGGCGCGGCAAAGACGGTCGCCGGGAAGGGTCTGGCGGCCATCTCCACGCCCGCCCGCCTGACCATGCGGGCCGGGACGGCCGTGGAGCGTGGCGCTGAGAAGCTGCTCGCCCCCCTGGCGGCCCGCGGGACGCTCGGCCGGGCGGCGGCCAAGGGCCTCTCGATGGGCGCCGGGGCCGGCACGGAGGGAGCCATCGTCGGGGCCCAGCAGTGGCTTTCCGAAAGCGCACTTGGGGAGACGGAGCCGACGGTGCAGGCCCTGGTGGACCACGTCGGGGCCGGTGCGTTCCTGGGCGGTGTTTTCGGAGGTGGCTTGGGTCTCGGTGGGTCCCTGGCCAAGGCTGGCGGAGAGAAGGTCACCCGAGAGGTGCGGGACTGGATGGCCGAGCGGTGGGCCGGTGGTGGCGGCCCCCTCGGAGACGTGTTCTCCGGTGCGGCCGGCGTGGTGTCCGGCGCCGGGTCGAAGCCCATCAAGCGGTTCATGCGGTCGGCCGAAGAACGCGAGATGGCCATCAACGCGCCGAAGATCCTGGACGACCTGGCGACCGAGGCGGCAGACGCGCAGAACGCCATGATCCAGGCCAGGGAGAAGGTCACCACCAGAGCGCTCGGGCGGTTCAAGGATGCCGATGTCGAGAAGATGGCCACGGAGGCGGCCCCTGACTTCCGCCCGAAGTCCATCACGCTGATCGACGATCAGATTGCAGAGATTGACGAGATGCTGGCCGCCCCCGCTGACTACGGACACCGGGCGGACATGCAGGCGTACCGACGGAAGCTAGTGTCCATCCGCAAGAAGGCCGACGCCGGGGAGAGCGCCGGGGTGCTCTACAACGAACTCGACTCGGCCAAGCAAGACCTCGGGAAGATCCGCAAGCGCGAGCTGCGCCGCAGGGACGCCCCCAGCCAAGACCAGGCCACCACGTCGCGGCTTCGGAAGATGTACGACGGAGAGCAGATCGACGGTAAGCAGTTCGGTGGTCTCAAGGGACACCTGGAGGATGAGACCGTTTGGGGCAAGACCGTCACCGCGGCTCAGCGAGAGGAAAACGCGGCCTGGCACTTTGATCTTGAGGACGTGCGCCGGAGGCCGGGGGCCCAACTGACCGAGGCGTGGGAAGGGGCCGAGTTCTGGGAATCTGGCAAGCTCACGAGGCAGGCCAGAACCAAGGGGATCCGGGACTACTTCGACAACCTGGGAAAGCTGCAGACCCGCGAAGATACCCCGATGCTCCTCGCCCAACTCAAGAAGGACGAGGTGCTACTCGACACCATCGCCAAGCACCGCGCCCTGACGGAAGCAGAGACCGCGGCGCTCGATGAGTTCAAGGCCGCGAGCAAGAAATTTCAGAACGTCCACGAGAGGGCGCTCAAGACGTCCGGGGCCAGGAACGCGCTGGCCGACATGGAATCGGCCGAGGGCCGTCTCGGGATCGGGGCCGTCGGTGGCGTGGCCCTTGGCGCCATGGCCGCGGGCCCGGCCGGGGCGGTCGCCGGGGCCCTGGTGGGCGCCATGGCCAAGCCATCGCGCGTGGTCCGAACCCTGGCGGTCCTCGATCGCCTGCTGGGAGATCAACGCCTTGGGATCACCAAGGCCGTTGGCGGGTACATCGCCAAGGTGACTAGGGCCGGAAAGCGCGCCGTGCGCCATGCCGTCCCCCAATCCGTGACCCGCAAGCAGGCGGCCGAATCCCGCAAGGCTCGCGTGACCACCTACCGCAAGAAGCTCGCAGAGCTATCGCGCCTTGCCTCTGATCCGGTGGAGGCACAGAAAAGGCTCATGGGTTCGGTGGCCGACATCCAGGAGGGCGCCCCGAGGACATCCCACGGCCTACAGATCAAGACCATGCAGATCGCCAGCTATCTACACGGCCGCATGGCCAAGTCCAGGCGACCACCGGCACCTTTCGCCAAGTCGGACGGCTGGGAGCCGTCGGACATGGACATCAGCCGGGCCGAGTCGTTGGAGCGCGTGGTCATGCGCCCGTCCGCGCTTCTCGACGAACTTCGGAACGGGACCATCACCGGGGAACAGGTGGCCGCGGTCCGCGAGCTACACCCGCACGTCTACCGGCAGATCGTCTCGGAGCTGACGGACCGGCTGTCCGAGTTGAGCGAGGATCTGCCCTACGAGGAGCGCGTCCGGCTGACCGTGCTGTTCGGCGTCCCCGTGGAGCCGGCGGCCTCCCCGGAGATGCTGGCCGTCTGGCAGGAGACGCACGCGGCCGGGAGGGCGAAGGAACAGGCCGCGCAGCAGGCGGCGCCCCGGCCCATGACCGTGTCCGCAACCAAGTCCGTGGACAAGCTGGCCTCGGCCAGCATGACGAGTACCCAGCGCCTTGAGGCCAAGGCATAGGAGGTCCGTGATGATTCGCAAGCTGTTCCGTGACGAGTCCGGCCGGGTCCGCGTTTGGCTCGTGGTCCTGCTCGTGGTAGCGTCCCTGGCCGTGGCCGTGGCCGCCCTGGCCTGGAGCCCGAGCGACAAGGTGCGCGACGACTCCATCACCGCCTGCGTGGCCATCACCGCCGGGTCGGCCAACTACACGCTCCCGAAGCAGGGCGCCTTCTACTACCTGATCGCGACCGGCGGGACGGCGTTCCTCAACTGCGGCGCGGCCGGAGTCGTGGCGACCACGGCGGCCAACGGGCACAACGTCAAGGTCCCCGAGGGCATCTGGTCGCCACCGATCCGCCTCGTGGGTCCGGTCTGCGACGTGGTCGGGGCCGCGGACGCCGGGGAGCTGTGTTTCATCTACCTCGATCCGACTCGGTGAGGTGTCCCATGCTGCGCCGACTGCTCGCGATCATCCTGTGCCTGCTGCCGCTGGCGGCCGAGGCGCAGCCCGTAGAGGAGCCCTGGTTCTGGTTCTTCATGCCGGGGCGCGGCAACATCAAGCGCGCCTACCACCTGGACCGCAGCGGTCACGGGTCCTCCAACCTGTGCGACACGACCATCGGCTGCCCCACCCTCGGGATCTGGTTCCAGCAGGCCGTTGGTGCCACGCTGACGCCCGACATCGGTCCGGCCTACGTGATGACCGTGAACGGCAACCCGACGCGCGTTCCTGGCGCGACGTGGCCCGCCGGGTTCTCGGCCGCGCCCGGGTACGCCTGGAGGATGGACGGGACGGCCGACAGCCTGAGCGTGGCCGACGCGGGCGGCGTGTTCGCGGCCGATGCGTTCTCCGTGACCATGGCGGTCATCCCGCGGGCTGGGTTCGCCTCCGGTGACGTGTTCATCGGCAAGTGGAACACGACCGGGAACCAGCGAAGCTGGCGGCTCTACACGGGCGGCACGTCCGTGGTGCTCGACATCAGCGCGGACGGGACGGCCGGGACGATCACGACGTTGACCAAGGCGGCGTGCATCGCGGCCAACCGGATCTCCTGGGTTACGGCCTCGTGCGACGGTGCTGGCAACTGCTCAATCTGGGTGGATGGTCTTGCGGTCGCCACCTCGGCTGCCATGGCCGATGCCTTCGACTCAGACGCCGCGTTCACCATCGGCGCAGACGCCGAGGCAGCCGGAGACGTACCGGCCGACCTGTACGCCGCTGCCTACTACCCCGGGGCGCTGGTGGCTGCGACTCACACGCGCTCGGCGGCGCGCTTCCGCGGCCTCTACGATGGCAGCCTTTCGACGTCCGTCACCTACTCAGCCGCGACCCCCCCGGCCCTCCAGGTGGCCGCTCCGGCCGACGGCGTCACGCCGTTCCTCGTGGACATGCCGGTCAACTCGGGCATGCTCGGGAAGACGGACGCGTGCCAGGGCGTCTACGGGGCGAGCGCCGTGACCAACCTAGTGCAGCGGTCGAGCTTCGAGACGTGGGCCGCTGGCGCCGCGACGGGCTGGACGGAGACGCCCACTGGCGCCGGAGACGCCACGCAAAGCACGACCCTATTCGCGCACGGGTCCTCTTCCATGCAGCTCAACTGTCCGGGCGGTGCGGATGCGATCACGGTCACCGGCGCATGCCTGACCGTGACGGGCGGGGCGGCCTACTCGTTCTCCTGGTTCGACTACCTGGTGAGCGGGACGGGCGCGCTCGATGTGGCGATCTACGAGGATGACTCGGCGGATTGCGGCTCTCCAACGGGGCACACGACGATCGGAGTGGTGCCGATCGCAGCGACCTGGAGCAAGCGGACCACGGGCTGGACGATGCAGGCGGGCACCATCCGAGCCCAGGTGTGGTTGACGCTCCCCGCGGCTGCGGCCCAGGAGACCGTGGTGGACGCGGTGCAACTCCGACTCGGTGGGGCAACCGACGCCTACTGCGGCGCGGATACGGACGCAAGCGCGGTGTGCACCACGAGCCTTCCAAGCCATCCGAGCGCGCTCAGCGCCAACGGCAGCCAGACCATCGAGGCGACCTTCTGCACGCCGTGGGCGGGGACGGATCTCGCGGCCAACACGCGCATCTGGTCTGACGGGGCGGTCGGTGGGGCGAACACGGTCAGCTACGTGATCGGCGCTGCGTTCGATGAGCCGACCCTGTCGCACTACGATGCCACTCCGGCCAACCTGGCATGCACCCCGAACACCGCGAACTGGGTTGCGAACACGCCCTACACCGTGCGCTGGTACATGTCAGGGCTCGGCGGCATGGGCCTAACATGGCCTGTGGGGACATGGTACACCACGACGGCCGGGGCTGGGACGGGAATGCGCACGGCCGCGCAGACCACAACCTACCCGTGCGGGAGCCACGCGGCAGGCACCGACTGCTGGGTCACGGGCGAGAAGACCTACAAAGGGTGGGTGCAGTGATGCGGAACGGAATCCTGGCGGTCCTCGGCGCGGGAATCGTCCTCGGCGGCGCGGGCCTGATCGGGCTCGGCGGTGACAAGGGGCCGGGCGACGTGGGCCAGGTGGACGGAGGCGTGGAGCCCGTGGCCGTCGAGGCTGACGCCCATGTGGTGGTCCTGCCCGGCGACTGCCCGGTGAGCGTGGGCCCGACCCAGGAGGCCGCACGCTGCAAGCACGTCCACCAGCTCCCGGGCCGCTGCGTCTGCTGGACCTCGCAGGCCGCGGGTACGGTGGACGGAGAGATCACGGACCCGGCGACCCTCCCGGCCGCGTCCCGCGTGCGCCTCGTGGCGTGCGGCAAGGCAGGGCAGCCCACCCGCGTCCGATGGGAGGCCGACTCCGGGGAGCCCGCGGTAGGGTGCGTGGTGGCCGCGCGCCCGCTCGTAGACGTGACCCTCGGGGACGCTGAGACCGACCTGGTGACGCAGCTACGCGCCGCGTGCGCTCCGTGCGCGGTGACCGGCACGAGTTGGGGACGCTGCCCGGCGTGCCTGGTCGAGGCCGGAGGGTGCGCCGAGGCGTGCCGGTAGGAGGTGGCCCATGGCCTGCAAGAAACGACGCGGCAAGAAGAGGTAACCCATGCCCCCGCGAGAGCCGAGCGATCCGAACCTGATGACCGTCTTCTCCGAGAAGTGCGCGGAGCACGGCTACCTCGTGCAGACGGTGCGCGAGACGCGGGACACGCAGCTTGCCGAGGTGGCCGAGGCGCGCTCTTGGCGCGCGGCGACCACGGAGAAGCTCTACGGGATGAGCGCGGCCATCCAGTCGCACCTGGAGCGGCACTCGGCCAAGGACGAGATGGAGGCTGAGCAAACAGGGAAGATCCGAGAGCGGGACGAGACGGAGCACAGGCGTCACATGGCCTGGGCCAAGTGTGCGATCGGTCTGATCTCGGCCATCGGCGCCGCCGGCGCTGCGCTCGGGATCAGCGCCTTCTTCGGAGGCTGACATGCTCGATCCCAAGTTCGTCATCGTCCATTGCTCCGACGCCCCCTGGGGGCACGCGATCGCGATCGACCAGTGGCACAGGGACAAGCCGCGCGAGTGGCGCATGATCGGTTACCACTACGTGATCGGCAACGGCCGTCCGTGGAGCGAGCTGGGCGAGGACCCGCTGACCAACGGCAACCTGGAGGCCGGGCGCCCGCTGACCGAGGACGGGGCGCACCTCTCATGGAACGAGCGGCGGGAGGGTTGCGAGGCGAGCAACAGGAACGCGATCGGCGTCTGCCTCGTAGGCAAGACGCACTTCTCGGCGCTCCAGATCACGCGGCTCTACTCCGTCGTGCTCTACCTGATGGAGCGCTACGGGATCGCGCTCGACCACGTGCTTGGGCACTACGAGGTGCAGGGAAACAAGACGTGTCCAAACCTGCCGATGGATCGCGTCCGCGCCATGCTGGCCGGCTCGATCACGGTGGACGAGTTCTGCAAGGAGGTGTTGTGATGTGGAACTTCGTAAAGGCAATCCAGGAGCGGATCGCGTCACTGTTCTGTCGGGAGGTGTTCTTCGGCCTGCTGATCCTGATCACCTGCACCGTGGCCCTGTTCACCGGCCACATGACGGCAACGGAGTACATCATCGGAAGCTGCACCGCTGGCGGCATCTCGACGGCCGGGATCGTTCTCGGCAAGGCCACCGGCAGCGTGCCTCCGGCTGCGTGACGCCATGGACTGGCTACGCAAGGCGTGGGCCTGGATCTGCGTCGGCAGGCGCTGGCTCATCCTCCCGGCCGTGGTCGCCGGCGTCGCTGCAATGATCGGCCTGCTGCGGGGGCGTAGAACCGGATCCTCCCTCCCCGGATCCGTCCCCGTAGCGGGCCTTTCTCCCTCGCAGGCGCAGGGGCTCAGGGACGATGCGGCGGCCACGCATGCCGTCGAGGTAGCCGAGGCTGACCGCGAACTCGCGGCGTCCCGGGCGCTCATCGAGGCGGCCCGGAAGCGGAAGGAAGGTGGGTCGTGAAGATCAAGCCTGGAACCATGGTCGCGGTCGACTTCGACGGAACCCTCGTGCGCCACGAGTACCCTGGGATCGGTCCGGCGCTCGACGGAGCCGTCGAGACGATCGTCTGGCTCCAGGCCCTAGGCGTGCGCATCGCGCTATGGACAATGCGGAGCGGGAAGGAACTGGACGAGGCGGTGGCCTGGATGGAGGCGCACGGCATCCGGCCCAACGCGGTGAACATCAACCCAGCACAGCAGTCCTGGACGCAGAGCCCGAAGCTCTACGCCCATCGCTACATCGACGACGCGGCGATCGGATGCCCACTGGACAAGGACGGCGGGGTGTACTGGCCGAGCGTGCGCGCGGAGCTGGAGGCATGGATCGGAGGTGCGCCATGCTGAGCGGGATCTGGGAGGACAAGGCGACTCTTGACGATGGGCTCACCACTTGGGGCGCGATCATTCTGTGCCTCGCGGTGGCCCTGGCGGCCTGCCCAGCCCCCCGCCCCGACCCGGGCCCGGCCCCCGTGGCCGATGCCGAACTCGATCGCCTGTGTTCCACCTGCCTGGCCGCCTGCGAGGCCCTGCCAGGGGACGAGGGCTGCGCGTGTGCGGACGACTGCGCGTGGGCGCAGCACGCCGCCCGGGTGGCGCGCGCCGACCTGCGGCAGCTCCAGGCGACCGCGGCGGCCGACTCCGGGGAGCTGACACGCCGGCTCCAGGAGGCCCACCAGGAAACCCAGGCCGCCCTCCAGGAGGTGGACGACCTCCGGGGGGAGCGGTGGATCTGGGGGGCCGTCGGGGTGGCCCTAGGTGCCGTGGTCGTCGGGTTGGTCGTCGGACTCGGACGTTGACAGGACCCCTCCCGTCTGGTATCCTCTCCACCTGAGATGACCTGCCCCGACAATCTGTGACGCCCCCTGGCCGGGACCTACCCTGGGTCATCTCACCCGGTTGGGGGGCTCTTTGGAGGCTTCCATGGATCGTTGCGCTGGAGACGGTTTCGAGGGGTCCGATGGTCCGGAGGGTATCCCGGGAGGGGATGAGGCAGACGAATCGCTGGAGAGCGAGCCTAGTCAACGCCATTGCGTACAGGTGCGCCTCCTGGACGAGTACCGGGGCCAGGAAATCACCCGGGCGAGCGCGATCCGGCTCCGCTGCCTGGACTGCTGTGGAAATCTGAGGGCCGAGGTCAGGGAGTGCCCGGCCATCGAGTGCCCCGCCTGGCAGTACCGGATGGGCCACCACACCCCTCTGTCCGAGGCGCAGCGCGTCAAGGTTGCGGCCCACTACGAGCGCGCCCGCCAGACGGGGCGCCGCAGGTAGCATCTTTCCGCAGTGATTCCCGCCCTGTGCAAAAAGGCAAAAATAAGTGTTGACATGTTCCCGCCCGGGGGTTATGTAGTAGGCATGACGCAGGGAACAAAGAACCAGGAGGCCGCGATGGCGAAAATCAATTGGCGCAACGTGAACCTGTACCAGGACGACAGCCACGGCGGGTGGGTGCTCGAATTCCGCTGCCTCGAAGGAGACCGGCGGGAGTGGTTCTTCGTCGGCGTGTACGGGACCCGTGAAGCTGCGATGCGCGTCGTGCGGGGCAACGCCCGCTGACCCCCGGGCGCCCTGCGCCCTGGCTCCCCGAGCATCGGAGGGCCAGGAGGCCGGACGGCCGAGAGGAGGGACGATGCGCCGTGAGTGCTGCCGCTGCGGGACGAGCCTGGGCCCGGACATCCCGGACCCGGACGGATGGGACCGGGCTCTCCGAGGCGTGCCCGTCTCCCACGGGTTCTGCCCGTCGTGCCTGGCCGAGGAGACGCGGCGCTTCGAGCGCGAGCGGAAGGCCGCCGAGACAACCGACCCCGGGGACGACAACCCGGGAAGCTGGTAGGAGGGAACATGAAGACCCAGGCCGACCTCATCGACGAAGGATGGACGCCGGACCCGGTCCGGTTCTGCACCGAGTGCGGGGAGGTCGTCGGTCCGGACGGCTGGTGCCCGAGCTGCAGCGACGGGCTGATCCCGGGAGACGAGGAGGAGGTGGAGGGATGAGGAAGCGACGCAAGCACCTGACCGAAGGTGAGCGCCTGGACATCCTGGCCGAAGTGAACGCCTGCGACCCGAGGAAGGAGCGCGCCAGGGCCATCGCCCTCGGCGTCTCCTGGCCCACGATCCGGTCCTGGCGTCGCCGTCTGGCCGAGGGTGGGACGCTCGCGGACCGGAACCCGGGCCGGCCGACGTCCGAGGTGGTGCGTCGCCTCGACGACCTGGAGGACCGGGTGGAGTCGCTGGAGACCGATGTCAGAGGCTCGCGGTAGGATGCGGGCAACCAAGGAGGGACGACGATGCCAAGAAAGAAGGCAGGAACATGCTGCCACCAGTGCGGGAAAGAGAAGCGCGGCGGAAAGGACTGCACGATTCAGTCCACATGGATGCTGGCTGATTTCTGGATGGCGCATCCGAAAACACGCGAGACGGTCAGGACGGCAAAGTACTTCTGCTCTGCCATGTGCATGGCGAGATGGATGGCATTCACTCACAACGAGATCGCCAACGATCCGCTTCCGGACGCCCACGCAGAATTCTTGACCACGCTCGGCCAGTGAGGAGGGACCATGCGTGCAATCCTGATCGACCTGGAGACCTGGCCAGCGCTCACGCCGGAGATGAGGGAGAGCATCCGCGCCGAGCTGGAGGCCGAGGCCGCGGAGGTGAAGGCCCCGAAGAACTACAAGGACGAGACGAAGATCGCGGCCTACGTCGAGGCCGAGCGAAAGCGCATCCTGGACAAGGCCGGCGACATCAACGACAAGGCGGCCCTGAAAAAGATCACCGGAGCGATCTGCTTGGTGACGATCGGAAGCCTGGACGGGCCCGACGACAAGATCGTGCAGATGAGTGCGCCGGCCCTGACCGACGAGCGCAAGTGCATCGACGAGGCGCTGTGCTACCTGTCGATCAAGGACACGGGCGCACAGATCGTGACCTACAACGGGACCGAGTTCGACCTCCCGTTCCTGAAGTTCCGCGCCATGTCACGCCGCGTGTCCTCGCCCTGGCCGATCCCGCGGTCGAAGGACTGGACCAGGCACTTGGATCTCTACCTGGACCTCGGGAAGCCAGGGACCCTGGACCAGTGCGCCCTGGCCATCCTCGGACGCGGGAAGGGAGAGATCACGGGAGCCGACGTGCCGCGCCTCTGGGCGTCCGGGCCCGAGGGGCAGGAGAAGGTCCGCGAGTACGCCAGGAACGAGATGGAGCTGCTCATCGGGATCTACCGGGCATACCGTGAGGTCACGATGCCCGAGCTTCTGAAGTGAGGAGGGACGAATGGGAACCGATCCGAAGATCGAGGAGACCGCGATCGTCGTGCAGGAACAACCAGGGGCGCTCATCCGCCCCATCGCGGACCTGGCCGCCGTCATGGAGTACCAGGAGGAAGTCGCCCGCGTTGTGGGGAAGGCGCTCAAGCCGGGGCGCGACTTCGACACGGTGCCCGGGGCGAACAAGCCGTCCCTCTACCAGCCGGGGGCCGAGCGGCTGATGCTCATCTTCTCTCTCGCCTGCGACTTCGAGATCGTGGAGCGCGAGATCGACCACGCGGTCAAGGTGCCGTGGTCGAAGCGCAAGAAGAAGTGGGCCAACAAGTACAAGGGGGATCGGGATTTCACGTGGATCACGGAGACCGGGGAGAGCGAGGGGATCTACCGCTACGTCACCATGGCGGTGATCACAAACAAGCGCACCGGCATCCGCGTCGGGTCCGCGCTCGGCGCGGCCTCGACCCTCGAGAGCAAGTACATCGACCGCCCGAGGGACTGCGAGAACACGTGCCTCAAGATGGCTCAGAAACGCGCCATGGTGAGCGCCGTCAAGTGCGTCCTGGGCCTGTCCGACCGCTTCACCGTCGACGTCGAGGACACGATGATGGACGCGCCGGCCGACGACCAGCCGGCCGACCAGGCGCCCAGGGCCGAGCCGGCGAAGCAGGCGAAGCAGGCGAAGGAGCGCACGCCCGAGGAAGCGCAGTTGGCCGAGCGCTACAAGTTCGCGCTCAAGGCCCACCCGTCCATCACCCCGAGTTTGGCCGGCATGATTTTCGACGACGTGAAGTCCTGGAACAACGACAGCGGTGGAGTCGGGACCGTCCGCGCCTGGGAGTTGATGCTCGACTGCTGGGACGCCGGCCTCGTGGTCGGGCAGTCCGGCGTCGAGGGCGTGCTGCGCTCCGTGCCCCGCGGTGACGTGACCGGGCTGGAGAAGGTGCTCAGCGACCGTCTGGCTGCGGCGACCGAGAAGCCCGGCGGGATGACCGAGGACGACGTTCCGTTCTGATCTTTCCCCTTGACTTCCCGTCCGCGGTCTGGCATGGTGGTTGACGCAGGTCCGGGACCTACGTGAAATCAGGTTGGCGCCCCCTGCTGCGGTGGAACCCCTACCCGGGCCTGCACCGCCGCAGCAGGGGAACCGCCATGGAGTGCAGCATGGACGATCTGGAGCTTGAAATCATCGCCAGGACCGCGGAACTCCTGTGTGAAATGGTCGAGTACACAGAGGAGCCGGATCGCTTCGGAGAGGAGCTTCTTCTCGTGAAGCTTCTGCGTAGCATCGTGACCAAGTACTCGAAGGAGAAGAAGTCGTGAGCCTGTCTAGCAAGGGCAGGTATCGCCAGATACACGATCGCGTCTGGGTTGACGAGTGGTTCCGCGGCCTGGATGACGACCCGCGCATGCTCTGGTTCTACCTGTTGACGTGCGAGCACTGGCACGGAAGTCTTCCGGGACTGTTCCGGTGCCGTCCGGAAACTATGGCGGCAGACATCGGGTGGAGCGTCGAAAGGCTCAGGAAGACCTTGGACCTGATCGTCTCTGCGGGGAAGGTGAAGGTCGACCCGCCAACCGGTCTTGTATGGGTTGTCCATTCCCACTGCTACCTGTGCCCACAAGAGAAGACGAAGACCATGGTTGAGAACTGGCCCAGCATGGTACAGTCCCTCCCTGAGTGTCCCCTCAGAGAAGAGGCCTGGTCTGCAATCTGCCTTTCCGTGTCCGAAAGAACTTCGAAGCGTTCTTCTGATCGATCCGGTTCCAGGTTCCCTGATCCAGGTTCCCTGATCCAGGATCCAGGTTCCGACTTGGACGCTCCGCGCACAGTTCCGAAACAGTCCGCGGACACTTCCGGAACAGTTCCGGAACAACCACGCAAGCCTCTTTCCATGGTACACCCTGCCTCCGACCTCCGGCCCTACCTCCCAGACATCCTGGAGGCCCAGCGGGCGGCATGGCGCCTGGAGATCCCGCCGCAGCCTCCGGCCGGAGACGACATGGAGCGCCTGGTGCAGGCATACCACCTAGGGGAGGCCCACGCTCCCGGGGACGGGGTCGTCTGGGCCTGCCTGGCCGTCAAGGGACACCGGGCCCGGGTGGCGCGTGACGACCTCGACGGGCTGGCCGCCGAGCGCCGGATGGCGTGGCCGCCCGTCCAGGAGACGGGCCCGGACGGCAGGCCGCGGGCGAAGTGGCGGGAGTTGGACGGGGCCAGGTACTCGGAGCTGGTCGAGGAAGGTCGATGGGTCGGGCGGAAGCGGCCCGAGACGTGGGCCGACGGCCGGCCCAGGATGCCGGGGGTGTGAGATGGTAACGCCCTACTACGAGCACGCCGGGATTGACAACACCAAGACGGCAGAAGAGAGACCTCCAGGAAAAATCTACTACGCGGACGACCGCGCAGGAATCTACATACTGCACGGTGACTGCCGGGAGATCATGCCGGGGCTCAAGGCCGACGCGGTGGTGACGGACCCGCCGTATGGCCTGGGAGAAAGATGGCAGGGCGGAACATGGGGAAGCAATCCGATCTACGCGGATGCTAGAAAGTGGGATTCCTCCACGTTCGACGGGCTCGATCTTCTTGTTGCTAAGTTCAAGACGGCCATCATTTGGGGAGGAAATTACTACACGCTTCCTCCATCCAGGTGTTGGTTGATTTGGGAAAAGTCTTCTCGGATGGAAACGATGGCGGACTTCGAGATGGCATGGACAAACCTAAATCGTCCCGCGAAGTCATGGAGAGAAGATCGCAACCCAGACGGGAAGAGATCCCACCCAACGCAGAAGCCATTGAGCCTGATGAAGTGGTGCATCGGCTTCGTTCCTGACGGCCAGATCCTCGACCCCTTCATGGGCTCCGGGACCACGCTCCGCGCCGCGAAGGACCTCGGCCGCCGGGCCATCGGGATCGAAATCGAGGAACGCTACTGCGAGATCGCGGCCAAGCGGATGGCTCAGGAGGTGCTGCTCTGATGGCGGCCACCCGCAAGCACGAGGACCCGGAGATCGAGCAGGCCCTGCTCGGCGGGCTCATGATGTACCCGGAGGCCTTCGGGGTGGTAGGCGCTCTCCAGCCCTGCCACTTCGCGGACCTGGCCTGCCGGATCGCGGCCGGAGTCCTGCTCGACAGCCTGGCCCGCGGCGTCGAGCTGGACATGGTCTCCCTGGACGCCGAGCTTCGCCGCGTCGGACGCCTCGACCATGTCGGAGGGTCGGCCTGGGTCTCCCAACTCACGGATCACTGCACGTCCCACGGGGCGATCCGGGGGTACGCGGAGCGCGTGCGCGAGATGCACGCCCGCCGTCAGTTCCGGCTCCGGCTGACCCAGGTGGTCCGCTCCCTGGACGCCGGGGACCCGCTGCCCGCGGTTGGCGGGGACACCATGGACGCGGTGGCCGGGCTGACCGACGCGTCGCACGTCGAGACGTGCTCCATCCCAGAGGCCATCCAGGCGCTGGAGGACATCCAGACCGGGAAGACCCCCGGGTTCCTCGACTGCGGGTTCGACTCGCTCAACCGGATCGCTCCGCGTCGCGGGCAGCTCTGCGTGATCGGGGCGCTCTCCTCGGTCGGCAAGACCGCCCTCTCCCTGGAGGTTGGTGGGAGGATCGCGGCGCGCGGGGAGCGCGTGCTCGCCATCAGCCTGGAGATGAGCGCCGAGGAGCTGCAGTTCCGCCGGCTGTCCTCGAAGGCCAGGGTCGACGGCGAGGAGATGGTGCGCGGGCGGCTGAATGCCGATGCGTGGGCCAGGCTCGGTAACTCAGTAGAGGAGCTGCACGCCCAGAAGTTCAAGCCCGTCTCCGGGGCGTTCGATGTGTCGGGCGTCTCCGCGCTCATCCGGGCCGAGCACGCTCGTGAGCCGCTGGTGGCCGTGTTCGTCGACTACCTCGGGATGCTGCGCCTGGAGGGCAAGGAGCGGCACGACCTGGAGCTGGGCCGCGCGGCGATGGATCTCAAGAACCTGGCCAAGGATCTCCGGTTCGCCCTCTTCATCCTGGCGCAGTTGAACCGCAAGTCGCAGGATCAGAGAGGCAAGGGAGACTCGGACACGCCGCGCGAGCCACGCAACGGTGACCTCCGGGACAGCGGGCAGATCGAGCACTGCGCCGACGTGATCTGGTTGCTCCACCGAGAGGGACGATGGATCGGCGGGATGGGAGACGAGCAGGACCTGACGGTCATCTGCTCGAAGCGCCGCGGGGCGCGCATGGGGCGGGAGACGCTGCGCTACCATCTGCCGAGCCAGAGCATGCACGATCCGGATCCGGTGGCGAAGGAAAGAGGGTTCGAGTATGACTAGCATGGTGATCGCAGATCAACAGCTCCTCGACCTGGAGCGCATCCGGGCCGAGATCAACCGGCTCATCGCCTCGCCGCTCCTGGAGCACGCGAACCGAGAGAAGCTCACGAAGAGGCTGGAGGACGTGGCCGAACTGCGCTCCGAGTGGGAGCGGATAAGGGGAACGCGATGATGGACGCCTGGTTGCGCGATCACCTGAACCGTGACACCACGGAGAGGGTTGTCCAGCTCTGCAAGCGGTGCCAGGAGACGACAGGCAAGCTTCCAAGAACCGTGGAGTTGCCGGGCGAGAGGTTCTCGGCATGGGTGCTGACATACGGGCCTCTTATGAGGGTGTACTGCATGTGGATGGCGCGCCAGCCGACCTTCGAGGAAGAGGCCGAGACGCCAGATGGTGGGGATCTTATCCCTACCTGTACGATGCGCGTCAGGAGGATCCTCGGCCCGAGGAACACCGTAGCCGTGGTGGACCCAAGGAGAGATGAGCCATGACCGACCTCGAGTACAAGGACAAGCTAGCGCGCGCCCACCGGGAGGCGCATCCGCGCAAGCCCGGCCTGCGCCTGTGCTGGTGCTGCGGGAGGCACACGGGGACGAAGATCTATCGGTACGCCGGAGAGGTGTGCGCCAAGTGCGGCGCGCAGAGGAGGGAGCCGTGAAGACGTGCGGAGACATCGACGGGAAGCAGTGCGAGTTTTTCAGTCCCAAGGAATGGGACATTGGCGATCGTGAGTGCGTCAGCAGGGACTCGAGTTGCCCCAGGAAGTACGAGGGCACTACTTCAAGCACCAGGGCCTGCGCCCCCATGCTCGCCCTGATCGAGTCGCGCGCCCGGGTGGCCGAGCTGGAGTCCAGGAGAATGGATGTAGGCGAGGAGGCCGCCAGGATCTCGACGCTGTTGAGCGGGCACCCGAAGCTCTCGGCGCAGGAGTTGTACTGCCTCGTGGCATCCGTCCTGGATGAGGTGGGCCCATGATCCGCGACATCATCTGCACGGCCGTCATCGTGCTCGCGGCCCTGGCCCTCATGCTCGCAGGATGGCCGGACGAGACGGCGACGCAGAGGGAGACGTTCCTCCGCGAGAGGTGGGAGCTGGCCGAGGCGAAGGCGGTCGAGTGCGCGCGGCTGTGCGCCAAGGATCGGGAGCTGTCCGAGCGCAGCGCCGAGGCGTGGCGGCTCTGGATGGCGTCGCTAGGGATGGAGGGAAGGCCATGATGGCACCAGAGTCAACCTGGAGGCAGACGTTTTGGAGGTACATCCGCACGCCGGCCGGTACACGTGAGCGTCTCACGGTGCGGTTGGATCCGATGAATGGCGGCTGGCACTGGAGCGCTGGTGGGCATACCAGCGAGGCATTCGTGGATCCGATTCCATGTCGCATGGATGCTGAGACGACGATGAGATCGCTCGGATGGAAGGTGTAGCCATGGACGAGCTGAGCAAGCGGGACGCTGCCGACCTCGGCGTGGACGACCTGACCGGGCCGCAGTTGCGTTGGCGCGTGTTCCACCTGGAGGGCCTACTGGGCGATGCGATTACCGCCCTAGATGACATCCTGATCGGCATCGCCAGGGGACAGGTGCCGGCCCTGGCTGTTCAGCATGCCCTTGAGATCACCGCGACCATCAAGGAGCACTACCACGATCGGAAGGCCCCATGAGCCTCGCCGTCCTGGGAGTCATGATCCTCGCGATCGTGGCCGGCGTCCTGCTCGTGCTCGGCGGCCTGGTCGGGTGGATCGAGAGTCGACGCGCGAACGACGCCCGCAGGAGGGCGTGGAGGGTGAAGAGATGAGCGAGTATGAGACCGAGGGAGTGCTTCGCGGCGCGTGCCTGGACGCCGCGCTCAAGGCGCTGGACGAGGGCCGGCTATTCTTCCGCGCCTCCGACCAGTACGGGAGAGCGTGCAACGGAGGGAGTGGGCGCGTGCTGCCGGCCACGGGAGACGAGCCCGGCCCATGGACGGAGCGCGTTGACGAACCGTCGATCTGCAATCGCGGCTGGCACGCGACGAGCGACCCGGTGCGCTGGCGCGGGCAGCGAGTCGCGCTGGTCGAGGTGGACGAGGTGTGCGAGCGAGACGATGACAAGGTTGTCTGTCACCGGCTGCGCGAGCTGGGATCCGTGGTCCCGTGGGCCTGCGTGACGGATCGCGAGCGGGTGGCGTGCTCACGACCCGACCTCTACGGGGCCAACCTCGGCGGGGCCAACCTCTACGGGGCCAACCTCCGCGGGGCCGACCTCCGCGGGGCCGACCTCGGCGGGGCCGACCTCGGCGGGGCCAACCTCGGCGGGGCCGACCTCGGCCGGGCCGGCCCCTGCCGGGGCGGCCACGGAGCTGCCGCC
>Ga0265297_10002237_pt1 | contig 40552 bp, 55 predicted proteins | sample Munlanlwell13791_FD_192502 | JGI IMG/M metagenome (GOLD analysis project Ga0265297, IMG submission 192502) | Leachate microbial communities from a municipal landfill in Southern Ontario, Canada - Leachate well 137-91 | ecosystem: Engineered > Solid waste > Landfill > Unclassified | place...
ACTATAGAGAGACCCCTCCAGTTTACCAGAGGAGTCTTAAGCGTTTGTACTGGTGGCGGTAAGACGTTAATAGTTACCAGACTTATATCTAAGATTAAGACATACCCATTTATTTTTTATGTTCTAACAAAAGACCTCATGGAGCAGGCTCATGGAGTGATGACAAAATGTTTGAATCAGTCTATCGGTAAAATAGGTGATGGGGAAGTGGACATTAAGAAGATATCAGTTTGCACTATCCAGACAGCGATTCTGGCACTAAACATGGGTAACTCTAAGTTTAAGATTAGTGACTATTCATTTGATGACGAAGATTCATGGGATGAAAAGGGAATTGAAAATGCAGAAAAGGCAGCTAAGATAAGAAAATTAATTCAGATGGCTAAAGGGGTATATGTTGATGAATGCCTGTCTGGGGATACCAAGGTTAATACTGAAAAAGGTATTTTTAAAATTAAAGATGTACAGAAAAATAAATGCAGGTTTGTGCAGACGTGTGATGGAATAAATATAATATATCGTCCCATTGTTCGTTGGTGGGATAACGGTATAAAAGGAACATTAAATATTAAGTTATCAAACGGAGATCATATACAATGCACAGAGAATCATTTATTATTCACCAAAAGAGGCTGGATAAAGGCCAAAAATCTGAATTCCAAAGATCATTTGTTTTGTGCAAATGTGGATGTGGTCAAAAAGTTACCGTCACAAATAAATATAGACCGCAAAAATTTATCCTCGGACATCAAGTTAAAACTAGAACCAAAGACGAATGGGAAAAAGTTTATAAAAAATATATTGCAGGATTGCCATTCTGTAAATGTGGATGCAAAAACAAGGTTCTTCCTAGATATAAAACACTTGAAAAATTTATACAAGGACAAGGGTGTAAAACAGGAATTCCCAAATATATCAAAGGGCATGATAAACAACCAATATTTTCCAAGTACCATTTTGTTGCAAGTTTCCAAGAAAAGCAAGCAATTGTTGGAACATGCTTGGGGGATTCATGTCTCGGATTACCTCATGGAAGATCAAAAAATTTTAAATTATATTCGACGCATGGGTTATGTCAAAAAGAATGGGCAGAATATAAGGCTAAATTTTTACGAAGATATGACATTAAACTCAAAACAGTTAAAAACATGGGCTATGGAAAATTTTCGGTGCGGTCATGGTCTTCATGCCTGCCAGCTATTACCACTATTGCATCAGAATTATATAAAAATGGGCAAAAAAAAATTCGATATGAAATTCTCGACTCTCTTGGCAAAATCGGGCTTGCATGGTGGGTATGTGACGACGGATCAAACAGTCTTGGATGTATTTCGTTGCATACAGAGGGATGGTCTTATTCAGAAAACAGAATTATATGGAAATGGTTTAATGAACGGGAATTTTACTGCGAAATACAACAATGTAATAAAAAAAATAAAAAATATTATTGTATTCGATTTAATACAGAAGGATCAAAACGTCTATCAAAATATATTAGAAAATATGTCCCAAAATTCATGGAATACAAACTGGACAACTATCAAGAATATAAGCAAAGGAAAGAAACAAAGAGTTTATGATATAGAAGTCAAGGATACTCATTGTTTTTTTGCAAATAATACTCTAGTTCATAATTGTCACCATGCTAGTGCTAGAACAGTTAAGGATGTTTTGTTGGCCTCTCCGAATGCCTATTGGAAATATGGTGGATCAGCCACTCCTCAACGGGAGGGTGGCGATGACATTATGATACAAGCAATGTTTGGCTCCAAGATAGTTGATATTAATGCGTCGTACTTGATTAAGAAAAATTGGTTAGTTAAACCCTATATCTTTTTTGAGCCGATTGAAAACAAAACAGAATTTCATTCTTATCATAAAATATATGAAACGTGCGTAGTAAAGAATGATAGATTTAACGATCATGTTGCTGACACTGCCAAACATTTAATATCTAGAGGCTTAAGTGTCTTAATATTGGTAAAGCAATATCCACAGGGAAATTATTTAAAGGCATCAATCCCTAATTCTGAGTTTATTACTGGCAAAGTTAGTACAGAAAAAAGAACTGAGATTATAGATAACTTGCGAAAAAGAAGAATAATGTGTATGATTGCTACGAGCCTAGCCGATGAGGGGCTTGATATTCCAAGTCTAGACGCAGTACTTATAGCTGGTGGAGGCAAATCGTCAACCCGTTTATTTCAAAGAATAGGAAGAACGCTTAGAAAGGATAAGGACGGAACAAAAAACAAATCTATAGTAGTTATATATGAACACGATAGCAAATACCTTTTTAGGCATGTTCAGAAAGTTAGAACTCTCTTAAAAAGAGAACCTGAATTCGTAGTTAGAAATTCTAAGGGGGTTAATTTTATTTGTGGAGAAATTGACGAGGTTTTGGGTTTTGAAAGTAAACAGAGCGATCTTTTTACTTAAAATTGTATAATGTTATTAATAATCGAATGTAATTTATGAACATTAAAGAAATAAGCGTAGAAATCGTTAATAAAGTTAGAAACAGCCTGACAGAAGTTAGTTCGGATTTTAAACTGGTCAATTTTCAGATACTTTCTTGCTATCGTGGTCTACCTAAGCCGCTTCTGCCTGTTGCCATTGATTTATTTTGGGCAATCATAAGGAACCGGAACAACAGTACTGATAATAAGAAAGATGCCAATAGAATATATAATGACGCCTACACGCCTATTGAGCTGCTACTTATGGATTGCAATTGTTTAAAATATGCAAAAGGGAAGTCGAAAGTGACAGGTGATATATCTAACTATCTAAAGAAGGTAAGAGAACTTGATGACATGAATGTTATTTATTGTTGGCTTTATGAAAGCATCCCAATGTTTACTATGGAAAGAGAAACTGGTAGCTGGAAATGTTATAATCCGTCAGGGTGTGTTATTCCAAAAACAGTAAAAAAGATAATCGCCCTTTCTCACGATATGATAAAATCGATGTCTAGATTTGTTGTAAAAGAGGGGAAAACGGTTAGCGATTTGAGTGTTGAAAAATCTTTTTGTAAGTTTCTTGCAAGAATGATAAAAAAAATGAACCCATTGGTTTCTTCAAAGTTTAAACCGTATGATGGTCAACAAAACATAAATGAGTATATTGCGTGTTTAAAGGAAACGCTGAAAATGATTAATGATTTTGAGGGTTTGGATACCGTACAAGAATACGATGATAGTTTGCCAGATAGCGTTAAAAAGAAGTTTGAAAAAGGGCTTACATTAGCGGAGGCAGAAGATATGAAAAATAAAAAGAAGAAAGAACTTGAAGACCAATTGGTTGTAACTCAAATTGCTGAAAAATCGTTAGCGGAAGAATTGACTCCTCAGAGGGCTATTATAGCTAAGACAAGAAGGGAAAAAAAATCATCTGTTGCCGCCACTAAAACAACAAATATAACAACTAGGCCTCCAGCACAACCAGAAATACTTAAATTTGACCAAGAGGCAGATCCGTTAAAAAATCCCAAAGAGTTTGTTGTATATTATAGACACTGTATAATGTCTGATACTGGAGGAAAAGTTAAATTTGAAAAGTTTGAATCGGACGCTCCTGTTGCTGCTCAGATATTAGATAAACTTATAATGATGGGTCGATCAGATAAAACGTTTATTAGGGCATGGATTAAATACTTCTTTGATCAGAAACTTAAAGGCACCAAGGCAATGAAATCAAAGAATGTGGGGATGGATGTATTTATGGGAACGCTGGAATCATTTAATAAAGTTTATTACGTTGAACAATAACTTTTGTATAATAGAGCTGGAGATTATTTATGGATATTTATGAAATAGAAAAAATGAGAAGGGCTAGACAATTGGCCCTAGCAACAATTAATAGAGCTAAAGAAGCAAAAATACCGTCAGACTGTCTCAGAATCAAGGAGGAAGAATTTCTAGGCTTTTTAAACCCAGAGTTTTATGGTGGCAAGGATGAAATGAAGAAAATCACCAATTTTATTTATAACGACCCTTCCTTCCTATTAGGAAGGAAATTTATCTCTATTGATGGCGGAGATCATGTTGTGAGAAGTAAAGCTGGATATGCACTACTATTTAGAATGATAGCGTATGATAAAAGCGGGGTATATTACGGCTGTTCTGAATTGATACATAAATTTCAAAGTTTCGACACAACCAATGGACTTTCCAGAAATGACCTTGCTGAACAATTGAAAGAATACGACGTTCTTTTTATTGGTGAATTTAGTAGAACCATTTTTAAACCGTATTTTGAATCCGCTGAATTTATTGATGAAGTACTTGAACATAGGATAAATTTTAATAAACCTACCATCATATCTTGTAGGGCTCCTATAGAAAAAAAGACACTAGAAGAAAGGGCTGCAAATGGTGAATTAGTGTCTGACTGTGGAAGATATTTGGCAAGTTTTGCAATAGCACATGAAACAACGAATGAAATACTTAGAATTAGAGTTGAGATGAAGAAATGACTCTGAAGGAATGATTAACATGTCTGAAAATATACTTCCTAATGATAACATAATTAAAATGGCTGAAAAGGAAGAGCCACGTTTACTAAACATCTTATTGAAGGATAAAGATCTTTTGGCGGCGGCAATATCTTTTGGTATAAAACCAACAGAAAGTGATAAACCGGGGCATTTTCTTATTCCTAAAAATAATATCTTATATCATATGATATATAAGAATTATCTTAAGTATGGTTCTATTCTCACTAGAAGTGCCATGGATAGCCTTATAGATGTTCAGGAAAATCTAAGCGAAGAAGAAAGGGCCGCAAGTAAAAACAATTGGGATAAAATATGGAATAGGCATGACGCTTCTCTCGAAGACTATGCTCTTTTAGTCGCAAATGCAAATGATAGATATATCGCATGGCAATTTTATGAACAATGGAAGAAGGGAGATAGAATTATCCATTCTACTGCTGGACATGGGGATATGGTTAAGAAATTCATGATTGAAATGAACGCTATGGAGAATTTAAATCCAGATCCATATAGCCTAACAATGAGTCTCCCAGAAGGAATTAAGAATGCGTTAGTTTATATTGAAGACAGGAGAATCCACCCTGAAAGAAGGGATGCCATAAAATGTGGAATTAGGGGTATTGATCATATTTATAACGGTTTCGAAAGGGGTACATATACTGTTATAAGTGGATTAATAGGCGGCGGCAAAACCACTTTGTTAATGAATTTTGCATTCAATATGGCTAAGATGGGCTATAACGTTGTATATGTTAGCCTAGAGAAGAAAGCAGATGTATTTTTTAGAAGGCTACTTTCCCTCCACGCCTTGACAGACTATAACAGGATTAAGGTTGGCGGCACAGATCAATTTGGACTAACAGATTATTGGTATAATAAATTACAAGAGGCTGCTAAGGATCTTGAAAAAACACGTCCTAATCTTCATTGCTTACAGTTTGTCCAAAATACAACATTAACTAAGATTCTTTATGAAACAGATAAATTGCGAAACAAACAACCGATAGATGTTTTTATTGTGGATTATCTTCAAGTTATAGGGGTGGAAACACATACACTAGGTAGATATGATATAGATTTGGCGAATGTACATAAGAGATTAATGGCTTATGGAAGGACAAATAATATAGTAACATTCACTGCTCTTCAGTTAAAAAATTCCGCTACTAAAGAAATTCGTAACAAGGCTAAAAAGGTTACTAATGACAGTCAACTTAGTGAAGTGGCAGTTAATACTGAGGATTATGCAGGATCGCAGCAAGTTATCGCTGATGCAGATAATGCGATAGGAGTTGTATTGAATGGCGATAATCCTGCAACGAAGATGTTTGTTTCTCCTAGTAAGGCAAGAGATGACGAAAAGTCAAAGACTATTTCATTGGATTTTGAAGGTAGATTATGTAAAATTTCTGATCCAGAATTCGGTACGGAACAGGTAAAGGCAGTGGATAAATATCTCTATAATAGCGAAGAGACAGAATCTACGTTGGCATCTGAAGACGCTCTTTTTGAAGAAGTTAAAAGTAAGGAGGGCGGTACTAAGAATAAAAAATCCCAAAAGTCCTTGGTAAATGGTTCTAATTCTACTGCCACAACGACTACTCAAGCTATAGTTCTGCCAGAAGCTTCAACTCCCAAAAAAGTCGAAGATAATGGAATAGACACAGACAGCCCGTTTGATGATGATTTAATATAACGACATTGATTGTATTGGAACGGTTATAAATGTATAAAAAAGAAAATAGACGCTCATCATATTTATACGCATATATAGTTAGGAATGTGAATCTGGCTGAATTTTTAGAAACAGAAATCGGATGCTCTTTAAATTGGTCTGAGCCAGATATTTCAGCAAAAACCGTTTGTCCTATGCCAAACCATAGGGAAGACCAGCCTTCCTTTAGACTTACCTTAGAAGAAAACGGAGTATGGGTGTACCATTGTTTCGGATGTGGCTGCAAGGGGACAATCGTTCATTTTTTTATGGGTTACTATGGGCTCAGTAGAAAAGACGCCATTCTAGCTATTTGTAAAAAATTCGATATAGAAGATTCAGATAAGCTGATTACAAAAGAACTAATAGAAAGTAGTGATAACGCTAACGCTAAGGCCAGTATTAAAAAGCGGATTGAGTGTGCAAATATTAATTCTTCAAGTCAATGTAGAGAGTTACTGAAAAAAGATTATAATCGGTATAATACATGGGTAGCTAGTTCTTATAAGAAATTAAATAAGGCGTTGGATGAGTTAGACCTAGATACGATTGAATCGATAGGGTTTGAAGCATCTAATAAAATACAGGAGAAATAATGAAAAATGATAAAAGGAAAGACGTAATTGGTTGGGACGCATGTTTTTTAAGTATGGCAGCTATAGAATCTTTTAGAAGTAAAGATCCTAGCACCCAAAACGGCGTTTGTATTATTGATCCCGAAAATCTTACACCCTTGGTTATGGGCTATAACGGTTTTCCAAGAGGATGTTCTGATGACGAATTCCCTTGGGCTAGAGAAGCTGCAAATAAAAACGACACAAAATACCCCTATGTGGAACACGCCGAACGAAATGCTATCTATTTTGCGGCCAAAAAAGGCATAAGTTTGAATGGTGCTTATATGTATATATATTCTGAGAAAGGATATTATTCTTGTGATGAATGTACTAGAGCCATTATTCAGTCTGGCATTAAAAGAGTTATAATGGGATTTGCTATTTCGGGGAACACGGATAAATATAATTGGGAGGCAACCAAGAGAATGTACCAAGCATCAGGAGTAGAACTCGACGTTGTTATTAGCGGTTCAGGAAGGTCAGATAGGCTTGTTTCTGATTTCGGTCTTATCGTCAAGAAGATGGCTGAGATAAACAAGAAGTTGGAGGGCAAATAAAATGGCTGGAATATTTTTGTCGGTGCCGATATTAGGAAAGCCAGAACTGAAATTCATGTATAGTATGTATCAGGCTATACTTAGTTGTCCACAACAACATAAAGTAAGGGCGTATTTTAACGAAAATGATTCTTTAATTAGCAGAGTAAGAAATGTTCATATTTCTACATTTCTGAACGAATTTACAGATTGCGACTATTTTATGTCGATAGATTCTGACATAGAAATACTAAACGCATATCATAACAATAATATTTTTTCTAAGCTTGTAGCTGATAATCTGGACTTTGTTGGGGGTTTATATGCTCTTAAAAAACAAGGAGTAAGAAGGTCTTCGTCTGTCTCCATGGATGGGTCAATACCCGAATATGATAGTGGATTAAAAGAAATGAAATGGTTATCATCGGGTTGCTGGTGTGTTAAAAGAAGCACTGTTGAAAAAATGGTTAAGGCCTACCCAGAATTAATATATGATGGTGACGATAGCGCCACCGGAAAAGAAATATATGGTTTATATATGCCTATGTTATATAATATAAAATCGGACGATTTGACTCCAGAAGAAGAGAAAAATGAGCATTTATTGAAACATCATAAAAAATATCTGTCAGAAGACTGGAGCTTTTGCGAACGATGGAAGGCAATAGGCGGCAAAATTTATGCTGATACAAGTATAGTGCTAAATCATATAGGAAAAAAAGAATACACACTATGGGATCTTAAAATAGTAAAATCCCCTCACCCTTTGCCGCCACCCGCAGGTTTTGATTTGGAGAAGAAAAATGGATAAACCTCTTTTAACGATAGTCACACCGACTACTGGAAATAATGGGCTAGCAAGATTAATCGAATCGTTAGAAGTCCAAAAGGTTCCTTATGTGCATATACTTTTATGGGATGACAAAAGATCTGATACTTATTTTTATCCAGATCCTGAGACACTAAAAACAAAAGATCCATACGAATTTAAATATTCTAGATGTTCTAATGGGAATATGAGATATAGTATCGTTATTCCCGGAAGCATGGTTCAGGGAAAGGCTTGCGGGTCGGCGTTGAGAGCTATAGGCCTAATGGCTGCTAATACTCCCTTTGTGACCTTTGCTGATGACGATGTATGGTATGAAAAGGACCATTTAGAGAATCTTTTAAATGCAATTAAAGATAGACAATGGGCGTATTGCAGACGAAAAATATGGGCGAATGAAACAGAATACATCGGAATTGATAATTTCGAATCTGTCGGAGATGCCTCCTGCAAAAATGTGCCCTATGAGATGGTTGATAACAACTGTATGATATTTTCCAGAAGATTTGGATCGTCGGCAGCAGTACTTTATAGAGAAACTCAAGAATATAATGATGACAGACTTATGTATGCATTTTTAAAGGCACATGCTGGAAAGCCCGGAGTGACAATGAATGCTACGGTTAATCAGATTTGTCCAAGTCGGTTAGAAACAATGTTTAGAACTCATTGCGGGAGGGGAATATAAATGTCTCCGTCTATTAATATAGACAATAAACAGGTGGATGTAGAACAGCTCAAAAACGATTGGGCTTTAGCATTAATGAGTCAAGGCGTAATTGTTAAACTTTCTGTTAGCAGGTGGAGGGCTACTGCAAAATTGACATCGGAAACCCTCGGACTACGTTTTGCTGGTCACGAAGGATATGATTTTATGGAAGAATATATTAGATTGGGCCAGCAAAAATTATTACCCTCAAAAGTTTTAAGTAATATCGAGCATTCAGAAAGAAGAGCTAGGATGATATTAGAAAGTTATAGCTTTGATACTGTTTGGGGAAGATTTATCCCATTTAGGGCTTTTAATGAATGGGAACGTGAAAACAAGATAGTTCGTTCCGAATTTCTTGAAAATGCTAAGGAAATTAGTAATCAGTATAAGGAAATAGTTATTTTGATTAAAGAGGAATATAAGAAATTAGCCAAGGATGTTTGGTATAGACTGTATCCGAATCAAGGAGACCCCACAGTTGCGTTTATATCTGATTTTGTAGACAAAATAGCTGCCCAAATCCCATCTCAAATAAATATCGTTAATAGCTTTAAATATGACACTACTTACTTTATAATACCTATGCCTTCTTTTATACAGGAAAATTTAGCGAAGGCAGAACGGATTAAAAGGCAAATGGAAACAGAGAAGTTTAATAACGATTTAGAAAAAGAAACTAAGCAGAAAATTTCTGAAGAATATCTTAGGCGTAAAAAGGAGTTGATTGACGGCTTTCTTGAATCCACGGTTGTTAGTATGAGAAGGTATATCGCAGAATTATGTGATGCTGTGTTATCTTCTTTACAACAAGAAGGTACGTTGGGTAATATAACGCCTAAGCATACTAAGAAACTAAGAGAAATGGTTCGGAAGGTTAAGTTGTTAAATTTCTATGATGATAATGAAATTAGCAAACTTTTGAGTGGGCTAGAGGTAGAGATTTGTAGAAATAAAGGGGATCTAGATACGAATGTTATAGTAAATAAATTGACAGAGATAGTCGAAATTAGCAAGAAGGAATTTATACCTGCTGATTTTAATGCTATTAGTTTTTTGGAGTTATGAAAAGCTTACTTATAAAAGATTCAAAAGGTAGAGAAATTCTAAAAATAAATGAGAAGGGGCAAATTGCCGCTGGCCGTTATCCCGATTTAGACAAAAAACTAAAAAGTTATGTAGTTAAACTATATTCGGAACTGACAGGAAAACCTAAAAAAGAGGTTCTTGCCTTTCTAAACTATAGAACCGAAGAAAATGAATTTTGTAGTTAAAATGTGTGACGTGTGGAAGGGGAAAATATGGACAAAGATAAAAAATTATATGAAAAGTTTGACAAGCCAGTTATGCAGGTCGTTATTTATGCAAAAGCGGCCAGTGTTAATGCTAAGGTTGATTGTATTTATCCAGAATCCTTTATGATTGGGATATTAACTGTTGGTGAAAATAAAGTCACATCTACGCTAATGAATCTTGGGGTTAATTTGGAGAAGTGCCTTAAGATTCTTAAAAAAGAGTTGGCCGCTAAGGTGACAAATAATGAGGTTGGCGCACCCAATTTCGAAGATCTTAAAATTTCAAAACAGGTAGTGGAGGCCTGTAAGCTAGCTGACAAATTCAGAGGAGAAATTATTCCTAGTGAAAAGATATGTATTCATCATGTATTTTTAGCTTTATTACAGTCTTCTACATTTATGTCTAAACTTTTTGAGGCTGAAGGAGTGACCTCGGCTAAGTTTATTGATAACATTACCAAAGAAAAGGCACCAGTAGAGACAAACAGAAGAAGAACTGGCGCTGACGGGGATTATTCGGTTCAGGCGCTTGCTAATTTTTGCATAGATGTAACTAAACTCGCCAAAGACAATAAATTAGATCCTATTATCGCAAGGGAAAAAGAAATAGAAATGGCAATTACAATCTTATGTAGAAGGCAAAAGAATAATCCCATACTTCTTGGCGAACCCGGAGTGGGAAAGACAGCGATAGTGGAAGGTCTCTCTCAGAGAATTGTCAGTGGGACTGTGCCTAAACAATTAATAGGACATAAAGTATATTCTTTAAGTTTATCTAGTTTGGTCGCTGGAACTAAATATAGGGGGGAATTTGAAGAACGGATACAGGCCCTTGTTAAGGAAATACAAGAAGCAACCGATTGTATTTTATTTATAGATGAAATACATACTCTTATCGGTGCTGGCTCTGCTTCTGGTGGGGCGCTTGACGCATCTAATATCCTTAAACCCTTTTTGGCCAGAAGCGACTTGCGTTGTATCGGTGCAACTACTTTAGACGATTACAAAAAATACTTTCAAAAAGATGGGGCCTTAGCCAGACGCTTTCAGCAGATTATAGTGGAAGAACCCAGTAAAGAGCAAATGAAGCAGATATTATGCGGAATTAAATCTAAATTAGAAGAATATCATAAATGCACGATATCGGATGGGGCGATAGATACAGTTATTTCACTGAGTGATAGATATCTTAAGGATAGAAACTTTCCAGATAAGGCTATCGACTGTTTAGATATGGCCTGCGCTAAACATGCTTGGAAAACTGCAACTGCTAAGTCTACTGTTGCGTCAGACGATATAGCAGTCGTCATAAGTGAGCAGTGCAATATTCCTCTCAAAGTGATAATATGTGATGATAACGAACGAATCAAGGGAATAGAAGAAATTTTGTCTAGTAGGGTAATGGGGCAAAAACATTCTATCGATATTTTATGCAGGGTTTTTAAAAACGTTTACAGCGGAATAAGAAATCCAGATAAGCCTATAGGGAGCTTTGTTTTTGGAGGGCAAAGCGGAACGGGGAAAACCTATATGGCTAAAGAATTGGCAAAGGCTGTGTTTGGGAAGGACTCTTCTCTTATTAAGCTAGATATGACGGAATTTTCTGAGCAGCATTCAGTTAGTAAGCTGATAGGTAGTCCTCCGGGATATGTTGGTTTTCAAGAAACTGATAGACTGATGGATCAAATTAAAAGGAAACCATACTGCATCGTATTACTTGATGAGTTAGAAAAAGCACACCCCGATGTATTGAAATTGTTCTTGCAAGTTATGGCAGATGGGATAATGACAGACGCATCTGGAAATAAGGCTGACTTTAAAAACGTTATTCTTATAATGACAGGTAATTTTGGCATGGACAACATCATTAAGAGCTCGTTGGGGTTTGCCGAAAAGGACAAAAAAGATCCGTTTTTTGAAACGCAAGATAGGCTGATAGCCTATTGCAAGGAGAAATACGGTGCAGAATTTATTAATAGAGTGGATGAATTTATTCCTTTTATGCCCCTAGATGATGAAAATTTGAAAAAGATTGTCAAAATGAGGCTGGCAGAAGTTGAGAATAGGTTGATTGATAGAAATTGCAAACTTAGTTTTGACGAAAAAGTTTATGATCTATTGGTAAAGATGAGTAAAGATGAGCATGGTGGTAATGCAACTATTCTTAATAGGTTGATCTCTAAAAAAATAGAGTCATGCATTTCCGATGCGTTGGTGTCAATTGGTAAAGAATTCTATAATATTATGATAGATGTTAAAGATGATGTGTTTATTTACATCTGTACTAAACTTGAAAAACCAATAAAAGGTAAGAAAAAAAGAAGTGAAAAAGCAGAGTGAAGATTATTATGCTCTTTTAGGTGTTCCTAAGGGCGCTGATGCAGAGGCTATTAAAAAAGCTTATAGAAAGCTGGCCCTCAAGTACCATCCAGACAAAAATCCCGGCGACAAAAAATCTGAAGAAATGTTTAAAAAGGTTTCTGAAGCCTATGAAGTCTTGTCTGATCCTCAAAAAAGAGAGAGATATGACAGTGGAGGAATGGACCATCTTTCTTTTGATTATAGCGGAGGAAATCCCTTTGATATATTTTCAAACTTTATGAATTTTACACCTTTTGAAGAGCAGTTTACTCAACGGGCAAGAACTGTAAGAATAAACCCAGACAATAAATTCGTACACAAAGCTAACCTCCAACAGGTTTTAGCGGGTGAAAGAATAGAGATACAAATTAAAAGACATATATCTTGTAGCGATTGCTTAGGGCAAGGGAGTGTAGACGGGGATGAACAATGCGATACTTGCCATGGAGCTGGTATTAGATCAACAAGAAAAGGGAATATGTTCTTTCAAACCACTTGCAACGCTTGTGGCGGTACCGGAAGAAAAACTTTCCAATGCGCTTCTTGTCATGGAGGAGCATATAAAACAGTTATAGAAACTATAAGTTTAAACATTCCGATAGGTATTAGTCCCTTAGGAACCTTAAGATTGAAAGGCAAGGGTAATGAAATTTATTATGGAGAAGGCCAAAGAACGGTTGGTGATGCATATTTGGTTATTGATTACCCTCAAAAATATAGGGGGGTAGAATTAAAAAACGGGAATATTTATTCATCTATAAAGGTCCCTTTTCATGCCGTGTTAGAAGAAAAGGAAATAGAAGTTGATATTTTTGGCTGTAAAAAAATGTCTTTTAAATTAGATTCCACAAAGAGATCCGGTCATCAATATAAAATTGAAAAGGCTGGGGTAACGGAAAATAATGATGCATATGTAAAGGTCTTTGTCGATTTCCCCAAGAATAAGATAGATAAGGAAGAGAAAGATAAACTTATCAATCTTATGAGGGAGATATATGGAGAACCTACCAAACAATTTAGACCCGATGAGGCCTTACACGATAGCAGATTTGATGGATGATGTGAACTATCTAATCATTCCAGAAGCGACCCTGCAACTTCAAGTAGATACATTAAACGTTCTAGAGGGGAGAGTAGATATGAGCACTTTTTCTCCTGAACGCCAACAGGAAATAAGCAATTATTATCGCTTCTCTGCCACCTGCCAAAATAGCGATAGCTCAAAAGTCGCCAAGAGAACTCACGATACCTTAGATATAGTTTAGGAGGTGTATTGTGTCAAGTTCATCTAGCTCAAGCTCTTCGGACTCTTCTAGTAGCGAAATATCTTCTGGGGCGTTATGGATATATAAACAACAATATCAATACGGTGGTTTTAGATATAGCCTAAGAGGAACAGATACGCATGGGCCAGATGATATTATTCCACAGCTACCGGGCCTGTACCCATATCCAATTACTGATACTGATCAACCAGCTATTCGTTACGAAGAAGATACGGACGATGTGCCCACTGATGAATCAGCTATTCGTTACCAGAGGGGAATATCCGCAGTACCAGCTATCGAAAATCCTGTTCGGTATAATATGCTTAAAGGTTCCTAATAACTCTTCAAGGAAATTAGGTTGGTAATATAGAACTACATATTATTAATGGAGTTTTTCTATGTCAACATCAAGCTCAAGCTCAAGCAGTTCGAGTTCTACTAAAATTGGTAGTATGTCCAGCTCTTCAAGTAGCGGGTTATCTTCAGAAGGGAAAATAGTGCAGGCTAACCAATATAGGTTTGCAGGATATGAACTGCCGAAAATTCAATTGGACGAAACAGGTCCGTCATTTTATCAAGTGCAACCTCATCCATATTATAGCACTCAACCTGCATATTGGGAGAAACCAGCATTTAGTGGATTTATGCCACTTAAATCAGGAATAATAGGAGGGGAAAGCCATATTCAACAAAATGGAGAGGCGTATCCCGTAGAGCCTCCGCCACAAATAACAGGATCAACACAGGGAATTATTAGAATGATTCCATTAGAATAAAGTTAGTGTATATTTAAAAATATCTGTATAATATAAATGTGAGGATTTAACATGAATAAATTTGAACTTTTACATTGCATAGACGTAAATGAAAATGATTATGAGGGGCCAGCAGTTGTTCTGGTCTGTACCTCAGATCCGTCTTTTGTATTGTTTTTCCCCATACCTAAAGAACAAGCCAAACTTATTACCTATATTCTTAACGATAATAAGTACGATATGAATACCAGCATACTTGGAATTTATAAAACCATGATAGAGTCTTGGAATGCAAGCGACAGACATTTGGCAGGAATAATAATGGACGCTGCTTATAATGAGGAAGCAAAAGATGATGTAATGATTCTGAGGCTTGCTGTTATAGATCAAGATGGAAATTTAGATAGCTTAGTTCCGGTAAATTTTCTGCATGCTATTATATTGGCAGCTATGGAAAAAGTAGAGATTATTGTAAATGAAAAACTGATAGATAAAATGCTTCCTCCAGAAGAAGACGAATCCAAAGACAAAAAAGACCCACATGCATTTCCAGAAGATAAAAAGATTATAAGTATTGCCAAAAAGATAATGAATGGCAAAATAAGGGATAACTAAATCGGGTGCGATTGTTGTGAACATAGATGTTAGGTTTTCTAGAAACCATTAGTTGACAAAAAACTTAGCTAGGTTTGAGTCGATTTTTTCATCTTAAAAACATGATAGTTGCACCTGATTTTTTCTTGTTTTCACCCATCTTTAAGATATAATAAACAAATGATTTTAGGAATCGATAAAAATATAGATGAAATAAAAGCAGATATTTTGGCTTTAACCGGGCTTCATCCATCAAAGCTTAGGAATATCTATGTCTTTGGATCTAGAGTCTATGGGACCTACACTATTAACTCAGATATTGATTTGATTGTGATAGCCTGCTCGATGGCCGTAAATCAGGAAATCCATGAGGGAATATACAATATTCATATTACTACCCCAGACGCATTCAAAGAACAGCTAGATAACCATGATGTGCATTGCCTAGAGTGCATATATGCCCCTAGAGAGGCTCAAATAATGGCTACAATTGATTATTTAAAGGATTTCAAACTGGACATGGGCCAACTTAAAAAGATGCTTATATCTCAATCTGCATGGGCTTGGTCTAAGGCTCAAAGAAGGATAGAAAAAGGGAATATCATAGGAGGAGCTAAAAGCCTGTTTCATTCCCTTAGAATATTGAATTTTGGCATACAAATCGTAAACAGCGGTAAAATAACCAATTTTCGGAAGGCTAACCATTTTTGGGATGAAATTAGGAACTTTGATGGCCTTGAATGGCAGGATTATCAGGATATGTGGAAGAACACTAAAAAACAGCTTATGAAGCAACTTAAAAATGCGCCTCAACCAGTCATTTTAAATGACGTTTTTGAAGGAATTAAGGTATAATATAAAGAAATAAAGGTAACATTATCATCTTGAGAGAACATTACATTGATAAAGGAGAACAATTATGAAGAATAAAATTAAGGGTATGTTAGCTGCAACGTTATGTCTTGGCACAGTATTAAGCGGTTATGCAGGTGATGGATCAGATGAAGCTGGTTTCGTCCCGCCTCCTGCTGATAGAAAATTACCCCCTCCTCCCCCAAGAACCTCTTCTTCAGCTGAAACGTTAGATTGTTGCTCCTGCTGTCCTGTAACTCCACTTACAAGGACAGAAGCGAAGAAACCACCGAAGCCTCCGACAGTCGTAGTTAAGCTGAAACATTAATTTGTGAAGGACCCCCGCTGAGAAAAGGACAGGAAATTTTATCCTGTCCTTTTCATTTATTTCTATATTTATGTCGAATTATGGAACCTGAAGCAATCGAGAGTACATTATGGTAGTGAAGGACAACATATAAAAGGAGATAATATGAAAAAGTATATGATTCCCGCAGTAGCAGTAACGTTAATGGCAGGTTTGAGTTTTGCAGGTAATGGTAGTGACGAAGAAGGCTTTGTAGCACCACCTCATCAAGTAAAACTTCCTTCTGCTCCACCCCGTTCAGTAAGCTCTAGTGAAACGTATATCGCTGGCGGTTGCTGTCAGCCTATGGCAAGAACAGAAGCTAAAAAGCCGCCTGTTCCGCCTGCGTTGATCGCCAAGCTAAAGTAATCTTAATAAAATAATTTAAAATAATTGTTGACTTCAAAACCGATTTCATGTATATTACGTTTGTTGAAAATAAATAAAGGATTTTAAACATTAAATCGAGAATAAGGAATGTTATGAAAAATACAGCAAAACTCAGTAGCTCGTTATATAGCTTGTCATCCTGCTATCTACATAGTGGGCTGAACTGGGTTTTCTTCGCCTCATAAGAAGAAGATGCTTAATCAGCCCACTAGAGAAATCTGGTGGGCTTTTTTGTTGGTGTGATACGAATGGGAGTTAAACATGAATAAAGAAGAGATGATAGCAAAAGCTCTAATGACAAAAGAAGGGAAAAAAACGATGTTTGAGGCGATTAGTAAGGGAGTAATTTTGTTCAGAGATAAATACTTCTCTAAATGGGATAGAGATCATCAGGATAGATTTTTAAAAGTGGCATTTGGTTCAGTAAGATAAAGATGCACTGGTGGGTGAATTGGCTTAGCCGCTTGCCTGCAAAGCAAGAAAAAGCGTTAATAGCGCTATGTGGGTTCGAGTCCCACCCAGTGCTCCAATTTTAAGGAGATTATGAAAGACGGATGGTATAAAGATCGAAATAACGAAATGATCTTGGTAAAAGAAAATACCATAATCGAAATAAGAAATGATTTTGATAGCGTTGGTAGGGACGTTAATAAGATTGTAACTCCCGAAATGAAAAAAGATTTGAAAATGTTAGAATTTGGTAGTAGATAGTTTGTTCTTTTAAAATTTGAAGGTTAGTTGCAGCAATAACGACAAAGAGTCAATTGTAGGTTCGACTCCTACTGGTCTTTGCCCCTCATAAGGCAAAATCATGGCGAAATTGGCAAACGCAACTCTCAAAAAGAGTTAAAAGCTAACCTGTAATATTTAAGGTTGATTTCAGCAAAAAAATCTTACTTGAAATAAGAAAAAAACATATCAACCTGTTTTGGTAGGTTATTCCGTAGGGGTAGCGGTGTGGACTGTAAATCCATTATCTCACGATTCGGGTGGTTCGACTCCATCACCTACCACCAATTTTAGAGGGCGTTGTTCCCCAAGGCCGTCTGTAAAACGGTTGTCAAAAAACAATTGGGGTGGATAATGACGAGAGGTTCAATTCCTCCTTTGCCCACCAGTTTGTGAGAGGGTATAGCTTAGTGGACTAAAGTGCTGTTTAGTTGGTAGTGCTGACAATTTACGGTTGGATGAAGCATTATTAAACAGAAAAGTATCGTAGGTTCGAATCCTGCTACCCTCAACAGTTTTAAATATGAGATCTTTGAAAATTGAATATGTATTTTAGTCTTTGTAGGACAATTAAACTGCCAAGTAGAGTTTGGTCGAGAAGGGCACTAAACAGATCGTATGACATACCATATTAAGATTCGTTTATCCCTCTCAATGTGAGAATTAAACCTCACCAAAGATTTTTTTGCTGCTGTGGCGTAATGGCAGACGCATTAGGTTGAGGGCCTAAGGGTAGCAATACCGTGTTGGTTCAAGTCCAATCAGCAGCACCAATTTATTTTTTATGATAACATCGAGTGCTGGAAATGGGAAACAAGAGACATAGTAGGGGAAAGACTACCATTGAGTACCTGAAACGCCTCGCTTGGTCTTGGTAGAGACTCATAGCCTACGGGTTCAAGTCCCGTCTCATGTTATCATATTTGCGCTCGTGGTGGAATTTGGCAGACACGTATGGCTTAAGCCCATATGCTTCGGCGTGGGAGTTCAAGTCTCTCCGGGCGCACCAATTTATGCTGGTATGGAGGAATGGCAGACTCACTTGCCTCAAGAGCAAGCGGTAGCAATACCATGGGGGTTCAAGTCCCTCTACCAGTACCATTTTTAACGGGCGTGTGGGGGAATTGGCAGACCCGCCAGACTTAGGATCTGGTTCGAAAGAGTGTTGGTTCAAATCCAATCACGCCCACCATTTTGCTGTTGTGCTGGAATTGGCATACAGGGTAGCCTCAGAAGTTACTGCCTTCGGGCTTGAGAGTTCAAATCTCTCCAACAGCACCAATTTAGTGATTGAAAAGTAAAGATAATATGTTATAATGTTTTAAAAGGAGTAAAAAATGAAATGTTGCAAATGCGATAAAGAGATCGACACGAGCAAACATATTATACCGCCTAATTGGTTTGGTATGTATAATATGAGTAAGTTGATTAAAGTAATTTGTTCAGATTGTATTAGAAAGCCTGAGAATAAAGAAGACTGGACGAAGTAAGTTAACGCTAGCGTGGCGAAGTTGGCAGACACAAATAAATAAAGGATCATTACGCCATAAATAAGAATAATATGCTAACCTAAATTAAGGAGGTTAGCATGAAAAAATGTAAAAAGTGTGGAGATGAGTTCCCATCTTCTATTAAGATCGGTGAGAAAAGAATTGACTCCAGAAGAAGAGTTTATTGTTTAAAATGTAATCCATTTAAAGAAAGAAATTGTTGGAATGGAAAATATACGCAGAAAAGTTTGGGAATTGACAGGGGGAGATCTCAAAAACATATATGTCCAACATGCGGAAGGGAACATTCTAATCAAACTAGAAATTTAGAATGTTATAATTGCAAAAATAAAAAGGTCAGATTTGAAAGAAAAAGTAAAGCATATGAGCTTAAGGGTAATAAGTGTTTTATATGTGGATATAACAAATGTAAGGATGCACTTGCGCTACATCATATAGACCCGAATGAAAAAAAATTTACATTTTCCATGTCTTGGGGATTGGCATGGGAAGAGATAGAAAAAGAATTGAAGAAATGCATTTTATTATGTTGTAGATGTCACGCAGAAGTGCATAATGGAATGACAAAGATTGAACGAGCCTAGGTGGAGGAATTGGCATACTCACGAGTCTTAAAAACTCGTGCCTTCGGGATTGAGGGTTCGAATCCCTCCCTAGGCACCAATTTAAAAGGAGTAAAAATGATTAGAACTAAAAAAGAAGAAGTAAAAGAAATAGTAGAAAAGCCAATATCTATTGAATGTGATATATGTAAAACACATTTTGATTTTAGTGATGTTAAAGATCAGATGGACATTCAGGAATTTACTCATATCGATTTTGTAGGTGGCTATGGTTCAAGGTTTGGTGATGGCGTTCATATGAGATGTGATATATGTCAGAATTGTTTAAAGGGGGTTCTTGGAGAATTTTTGAGGGTAGTGGAAGACTAAAATGAAGCCATATGAGTTTAAATATAATATAGGGGATGTTGTCATAGTCTCTAATCCCATGGATAATTTTGGAATAGAGGCGGCAGTTATTCAGCAAATTAAACCGCTAACATATCCTGAGGGAGATCTCAAATTTGAGCATTTGATTTTAATGCCTAGAACGAGAAAAGAGTTTAGACCTACGAAGCATGTAAGTTATTTGCTAAAAATGAGTGACGAAGAACTTTATTTTTGGGTTACTGAAATTTGCATGAAAAGTAGGAAAGTTGAGCCGAATGGTAAGGCACCAGTTTCGAAAACTGGAGTCCTTTAATGGACATGTGAGTTCAAGTCTCACACTTTCCGCCAGTTTTTATGGCAAGATGGCAGAACGGCTATTGCGCTGGTCCTGAAAACCAGTGAACCCTGAAAGGGGTTTTGCGAGTTCGAGTCTCGCTCTTGCCGCCATTTTAAGGAGGATTATGAAATATAAGAAGGGCAGAAGAAATCAGAAAGCATTGACGAGTACTGGTAAATGGCTTAAAAAATATAAGGCCAAAAAGATTTGTAGAGATAAAATTGATATATTAGATGACGGTTGGAGAAATTAATGGAGGGTTGGCAGAGCGGCCTATTGCGTTTGTTTGCTAAACAAAAGAGGGGTGTATAGCTCCTCCACAGGTTCAAATCCTGTACCCTCCGCCATTTATGGAAAGGTGACAGAGTGGCCTATTGTGCATCACTGGAAATGATGTGTGCCTTGAAAAGGGCACCGGGGGTTCAAATCCCTCCCTTTCCGCCATTTTAGAAAGGTAGATTATGAAAAAAGTTAAAATAAAAAAGTTAGACCTAGATAAAGCTCCTATTTTTTTGTTAGTAGAGGCTTCTTCGGATGAGTCGGCAGAAGATCTATTTTTATCACTGTCTAAACAATATGATCCAAGAAGCAATGATACGGAATGGGGAGATACGGAATGGGGACCGCTTTATCAAATAGGTCCCAAGTTTAAATTTAAAGGTAGAACTTTTTATCAGATTCAAACTTATGCTGGTTCATTGGCTTGTTTTATGATGATTAATGTAAGAAAGAAAAAGTTTTTGCGTAGTATTTTGATGAGTAATGGTATAAATACGAATTTTGATTTGATTGAACCGTCGGGCAAACATAAATCAGTTAGGCGTTCGTGTTTGGTTAAAAAGGAATAATGAAAAAAGTAAAACTAGAAAAATGTAAGTGGGCGTTAAGAAAGCCCCTGTATATATCTAAGGATGACGATAGATATATTTTTTTTGCTAAGCAGTTAAAGGATACTGGTATATGTGAACCTGAGACTTGGGGGCTTTCAAGGGTAATAGTGGAGTTTACTTTACCTAGACTCAAGTTATTCAGAAAAATAAATCCTGCTCGTCCTATGGGCATGTCTAAGGAGAAGTGGAATAAAATATTGGATAAGATGATATTTGCTTTTGAGTTTGTTATTATGGAGGACGATCTTACCGAGGAATACACTAAGTTAGATGATAAAGGTAGGGAAGATTATTGGAAGAGGTATCATGAAGGGATAAGACTTTTCGCAGATTACTTTATGGCTTTATGGTGGTAATATGAAAATAATTTGGCCAATATATGGTAAAAAGGATAGCAGTAAGTACATTAGAGATGGATCTATAGACGGTGTCTCATTTAAAAAAATATGGAAAAAGTGTTGCAAGGAAGCGGAAAAATATGTTAAGGTTCATTTTCCTGAGTTGCAAAAATTGGAAACTAGGGATTCATCTGCTGTTTAGGACGTATCATTTTGGTGTAAACAACGAATGGTGGTCTAAATATAGAAGCATTTTCGGGTTGCCTTTTTACAAGCGATTTCATATAATTAAACATTATAAAGAAATGAGATTCAGGGCGGAGATAGGGTTTGTTAGCAAGGAAACGTTTAAGCATTTGTTTCCGATATATGCTAAAAGGAAATAATTATGGCCGATTGGAAGGAACATGCTAAAGATTGTAAGGCTCAATTAGGTAATGATTGGGTAGTTGTTCATCATTGGTTGGATGAGTTTGCTAAAATTTACTGGCCTTGGAAGGGACATAGAGTTCATCGACATCATCGTGAAGGTATTGAGGAAGTTAGAGCTAAATGGGGCGATTCGGCGGCTGAAGCGGCAGAAATACATATTCTAAAGGATGAGGGGAAAATACCTAGTAAAGAAGAAATTTACAAAAGGTATGGTGTAAAAATGGATGAGGGGGAAAACGATGAAAAATAAAACCGTTAGGGAAAAAATTGCAGACAAGATTTATTGGCCTTGTTATAAATGGGTAAGAGACCATGTTTCTCCTATTTGGTATCGCTTTTTTGGTTACAGGTTTCATATTGTAAAAACCAAATTGACTCCATCAGTTTGGTATGATAGTGATATAAGGATTCTTTATGCTGTTATGGCTATCGTAGAATGGTTCGTTGAGAATGATATGGCGAAAATTTCTGAAAAGGATTTTAAAGAAGAGCTTGAAAGAATAGAAAAAGAAGTTGACGATCCTGAAATAAAAGAATATGAAAGAACCAGCTGGACTAATCAGTACGAATTTGATTGTAAAATTATTCAAATTTATGATTGGTGGAAAAATTACCCCAATAGGGAGAAGGAAATTCGTAAGGCACTGAATGATTGGGGTAGGGTTGCTCTGGGCGATGATATTTTCCCTAGGTCTAAAGGCAGAATGACAAGGGAAGAATTTGAAGAAGAGAGCAAATTGTCAGACCATTTACACGAATTGGAAGATAAATTAGAAAAAGAAGAACAGGAAATGTTAAAATTGGCAGTTGATATAAGAAACAGAATGTGGTCATAAGGGAAGGGGTCAAAATGAAAGAGAAGTTTGTTAAGAGAAATGATAATAGATCGTATGCTCCATTTGCAGAGTGGATTTGGAGATCTTTTGATGGTAAGAGAAAAGTAAGCCTTGACGAATTTATAGATTCTCATAGGGAAGACTTTTTTATAATTGGTACTGATAGTCAGAATTATTGCAAAAATAGAGTATGTAAGTTTACTTCTGTTCTTATCGCTTATCACATGGGTCGTGGTGGAGCTGTAATTATGACTACTGACAAGGTTCCTTTTATGGATAAAACCAGATTGAGACAGAGATTGCTTTTGGAGGCCATGAGGTCGTTAGAGGTAGCTTGGTATTTGGATTCTAAGATTAATGACAAGTCCATTATTCAGGTACACTTGGACGTTAACCCCAACTTAAAGTGGAGATCGTCTCAGTATAAGGAAGAGTTAGTAGGGTTGGTCGCAAGTCAAGGTTTTAAATACGTAATTAAACCGGATTCTTTTGCTGCATCTAAAGTTGCAGACAAAAGATGTTAAACAAGAAAGGATAACAATGGGAGAACATAGTATTATATTATGTTCTCCTATTTTTTTTATGAATAACGTAATTTATGACATATTTGCAGATTTTAAATGGTTTAGAAAGTTTATGGGCGGCAAGTGGTATCTAAACCGTTATATATTTGATTTGGGAAGAGTTATGTTTTGTATTTGGGAACGTAAACGATACGCCGATGGCAGTGTAAGAACCGTAACGGAAGAAATATATTGAGGTGGATATGCCTTTTATTTTAGCTTGTGACTATGACGGTACAATAGTAGAAGATGCTGATTTTGATGAGGAAGGCGCATTTAAAGATGATATTATATTTAAAATCAAAGAATTTAAGGCTCATGGGGCTGAGATTGCGCTTTGGACCTGCAGAGAAAAAGACTCTCTTAAAAGGGCAGTCGAAAGATGTAAAGAGCAGGGTTTAGAATTTGATGCAGTTAATGATAATACTCCTTCGCAGAAGAAATATATGGAAGAAAAGGCAAAAGAAGGAGATATATTCGCACTTCGTAAGATATTTGCTGATTTTTACTTAGATGATAAAGCACTAAATCTTGACATATTTCTTAAAATTGACGTAGCGGCGACGTGTAAAACTTTTGTTAACAGATAGTCGAAGTTTGTATAATATAGTTGCAAATCAATGAGGTAAAAATGCACGAACCAAAACATGCTCTTTATTTAAGTGGTAGTATTGAAAAATCTGATGATCCTAATACATGGCGTAAAAAGATGTATCGGGGACTTCATAAAAAATTTAAGGTTATAATCCCAGACAAGGCAGATATTCCTTTTAACAAAACTGATCCTGAATATAAAACATGGATGAAGCAGAAATTTGTAATGAAGGATATGATTAGTGTTTCTACTTCCAAGTATTTTTTCGTTAAAATAGATAAGGGTGTATTTCAGGGGGCTGGTACGATAAGCGAAGTTACTACGGCGGCATGGTTAGGAAAAGATATCGTTTATTTCTTAGATGAAGTTAAAGAAGATGAAATACCGTCATGGATGCTTGGATGTCTTGATGGAGCGATACCTGTAAATTCTATTGATGAAGCGATTGAGTTGTACCTTAAAAAATAGCTTGTTTTTCTTAATTTTTCTGTTATAATTACCCTCATGAAAATCAAAATATGTTTAGCTCAAATGGAAGTTAAGCCGGGATTGCCTCAAAAGAATACCGAAAGAATGCTCCAGATGATCGACATAGCTAAAGCAGACGGAGCAGAAATTATAGTATTTCCCGAACTTTGCATTTCTGGATATATGATAGGTGATATCTGGGAAAGAACATCCTTTTTAAATGAATGCATTGCTTGTGGCGAGAAAATACGTGATGCGGCTAATGGTATTGTTATCGTTTGGGGTAATGTAGACGTAGACTTTAAGAACAAGAATGAAGATGGCAGGGTTCGTAAATATAATGCCTGTTTTGTCGCTGAAAATGGTCTTTTTAAATATAATGTAGAGTACGATCTCTCCACTAAGAAAACCCTAATGCCAGAATACAGAGAATTTGAAGATAATCGTCATTTTTATAGCTATAGAAAATTGATGCAGGATCAACTCGTAGAGGCTCATCAAGGTTATGCTCCTTATCGACTTAACAATGGACTTAAGATAGCCTGTATGCTGTGCGAAGACGGATGGGACGTTGATTATACCTTTTCTCCTATGTCTCATTTGGCTCCTAAATCGGATATACTTATTAACGTTTCTTGTTCTCCTTTTACTGAGGGAAAGAATAGTAAAAGAAACAGATTGTTCTCAGCTAAATGCAAACAATCTGGTAAGCCTATGGTCTATATAAATTGTGTAGGTATTCAGGATAATGGAAAGACAATTTATACTTTTGATGGCAAGAGTTGTATTTATGATAAGGTGGGAAATCAGGTAGATGTTCTTAGAAATCAAAAAAACGTAGACTATTATTCTTTTAACGAAGCATGTCAGACGTTTGAAATTGATACTAACGCTGAATTCGGTAAGATGCTGGGATTCAGGGATGATACTGAGAAACTTTATAGGGCTATTAAATATGGCACTCAAAAGTTTATGGAAAGAATGGGAATTAACAAAGTAGTAATAGGCGTTTCTGGGGGAATAGATTCGGCAGTTGTAGCAGTTATTATGAGCCAGATATTACCTAAGGAAAATATACTTTTGGTTAATATGCCCAGTAGATATAATTCTGATTTGACTAAGAATGCGGCTAAGAAACTTGCTGAAAATATTGGGTGTAAATATGTCGTTACGCCTATTGAGAAAAGCGTTGAATTAACGGATTCCCAGATCGATTTTGATTTAGGTAAGACTATAGAGAAAGGTATTGGGAAGGATGGAGTTCCTTTTGCTATTGAAACCTATCATCATGAGGGCTTAACTCCTTTTATGTTGGAGAATGTTCAGGCAAGAGATCGTTCTAGTAGAGTATTGGCTGCTTGGGCCGCTGCATTTAAAGGAGTGTTTACTTGTAATGCTAATAAATCTGAAATGACAGTTGGATATTCTACATTATATGGAGATTTGTCTGGATTTCTTGCTCCTATTGCCGATCTGTGGAAAATTCAGGTCTATGAGCTTGCCAGATACTTAAATTGTCATTTAGGATGCATTATCCCGCAAGAAAGTATTGATGTTGTTCCTTCCGCTGAACTTAGTAACGATCAAGACGTAACTAAGGGTAAGGGAGATCCTATTAAATATTTTTATCATGATCATCTTTTTGCTTCATGGGTAGAAAGATGGGATAGGGCCACTCCTGAAGATATTTTGACTTGGTATATAAATGGAACACTGGAAAAAGAAATCGGCTACAATTGGAAACCCGGATGTGAGATTTCTGAGATGACAATAAAAGGTAATGTATTTAAAACCGATAGGGAGTTTGTTGAAGATCTCGAAAAATGGTGGAATTGCTATCAAGGTCTTGCGGTTGCTAAAAGAATCCAAGCTCCTCCTGTACTCGCAGTCTCAAGAAGAAGTTTTGGTTTTGATCATAGAGAAGCTCAGGTAGGAATTACTTATACTGCTAAATATTTTGAATTAAAGAAAAAGATACTGGAGGGGCAAATATGAGCTATTCATATAAATTAAAAAGTTATTACAAGGTTAAAAAGAATGGTAAATATCCTTGGCCATGTGTGTCAGAGAAAGATCGGGTTATATCCCTTTTCACTGATGATATTTTAAAGAAGGAGCCAGACGGGACATTTAGTAAGCAGACGGGGCTTTGCTGCTTTGGGATAAAACTAAAAAAATCTCAGGTTAAGTTTGTTAGAAAAGGCAGAATCTTGACTGTGATTTGATGGTCGGGAAGTTTTTAAAAACGAACAAAAATACTCAAAAAGTCCAATGAAATCAAGGGTTTTGAGGGATCTAAAAAAATATTTTAAGAAAACTGTTGACGCTATAACGCAAAACTTATATGATATTGTGCTAGTTTGATAAAGGTTGAGTCCAGCAATAAACAAAAATGGACATCCGAAAGGAACTGGAATAAAAACCAGTCTAAAAAATAGAATCAACCTGTTCAAAACTATCGAGTTTTAAACAGGCTGATTATCGAAAGATAATCGGCCTTTTTATTTGGAGGTACAACAATGAAATGGAATGAGACAGTGGCAAGTTCATGCAGGTATGGAGACGTAGCTGGAAATGTTTGGGGAGATTGGAATATTTTGTGGGAGGACTCTGAATCAGATTATCAGGGGCATGCTAGCTTTTTAGCGGAAAAAGATGGACGATTTTGCTTTTATGAATGGTCTTATGGTTCTTGTTCTGGTTGCGATACTTGGGAAGCGGAGGGGTTTGATGACGCAAGAGTTGAACAGGAAATGAGGGACGGTGCGTTATGGTTAGATACCGAAGAGCAGTTAAGAAACTGGCTTGAAATGTTGGAAAGCGGTAATAAACTTCCTGCTGGTAATTACGGTAGCGGAGGATTGGCTTTTTATATAGATGCTTTAAGTGGTGGATATATCGGAAGAATTAACGCCATCCGAAAATTTTTAGGGATGACTGAGCTTACTGATGAAGATCTAAAAGCTCGAAAAGAAAAATTCGAAAAAGAAGAGCGGGAATCAAAAGAAGAAAAAAAAGATGGTTTTAAGAAAATAACAAAAAAATATAAGAAGAACAAGAAAAGGAGAAAATAACATGAATAGCACATATAATGGTGATTTTGCATACGAAAGTACTGGTAACGCCTTACTTGAGTTTTTTGCCAAGATAGGTAGTATAATGAAAGGTAAAAAAGGTAAAAGTCAGCCTTCTTTTTACGGCAATGAATACAAAGTTATGGATTTATTTAAGCCTGCTTGGACTACAAATAATCTTAAGGCCATGAAGTTGGCTATGTGGTTAAGGGATTGCAGGGGTGGTGCTGGGAATAGGAGCGGATTTAGGGATATTTTAGCATGGTTGGCCGTTGAAAATTCTGAGTGGATTGAAGCCAATATGCATCTCATTCCTTTTGTTGGCCGTTGGGATGATTTGGAAACCTTGATAGGAACTGCTTGTGAAAAGAACGCTCTTGATTTTTGGGTTAGGGCTATTCAGGATGGTCATCAGTTGGCCGCAAAGTGGGCTCCTAGGGAAGATAAAAATAAGGATGTTTTTCATAAGCTTCGTAGGGTTGCCAAAATGAGTCCCAAAGAATTTCGTAAGCTTTTGGTTAAAAACACTAACGTTGTCGAAACCGCTATGTGTCAGCAAGATTGGAGCAAGATTGATTATAGTCATGTTCCTTCTGTTGCTATGGCTAGATACAATAACGCTTTTAAGGAACATGATCCTGCAAGATTTGAGTCTTGGAAAAATGCTCTTGAAAAGGGAGTAGACGAAGAGGGCAAGGAGGTTAAAGTAAACGCTTCAGTTCTTTTCCCTCATGACGTTCTCAGAACTCTTTATGCTGATCTTAGTAAATCTGAAGGTGGTTTCTATGACTTTACAAATCATTATCGTAGGACGGATTACGTAGAATACAAGAACAGTACTTTGGCAAATGCTCAGTTTGCGGCTCTTCCTGATTACATGAAGGGTACAGACGTTAGGATTATGTCTATCTGTGACTTTAGTGGCTCTATGAAAGATGAGGTAAGTGGGTCTATCAGGAGAATTGATGTTTCTATGAGCCTTGGATTATATTGCTCAGATCGTTTGGGCGAAAAGAATCCTTTCTATAGGAAGTTTATTCCTTTTTCTACCACAAGTAAATTGGTAGATTGGAAGAATGAGACATTCTCTGTAGCTGCTCAGAAGTATAATGATGGTTGGGTAGGTTCTACAAATGTTAGAGCGGCACTTGATCAGATTTTGCAGGCTGCTCAGCTATTTGGGGCAACGGATAAGCAGATTCCTAATACCTTGCTTATTATTTCCGATATGCAGTTTGACGAAGGAACTGAAAATGATATGACTTCTGTAGAGGCTGGGTTGCAGGAGTGGGTAAGGGCTGGATATTCTAGGCCCAAGATTGTTTATTGGAACTTGGGTGGTTATAATAATGCGCCAGCCACAATTAAACATCAGGACGTTGTTTTGGTAAGTGGTTTTAGCCCCTCTATCTTGGGATCTATTTTGGGTGGAACTGATTTCACCCCTATGGCTATTCTTGATAGGGCTATCGCAAAGTATAAGGTTAAGAAGCCCGATGGAGAAAAAGAAACAAAGAAAATAAACCTCTCTGAAGACTGGGAAGAAGAGCAGTCGAAGCCTAAAGGAAGGGTTGAAAAAAGCAGGAAGAAAGAAAAAAGAAAGGGCGCAAGAACTAAAAAGTAATTAGATCTGGACAAAATAAAACGTGCCTATATGTAATAGTATGGGCACGTTTTTTCTTGTTATTTTACCCAAATACCCTACAATATCTTTATGAAACTTTTATCCAGAGATGAATTCAGAGAAAACGTGTTTAAGAGGGATAACCATAAATGCGTTGTTTGCCTTTTGCCAGCGACAGCCGTTCATCATATTATGGATAGAGCGCTTTTTGATGATGGCGGATACTATATTAATAATGGTTCCAGTCTATGTGATGAATGCCATGTAAAAGCCGAAAAAGGAATCTTCACTTGTGAGGAAATTAGGAGGGCTGCTCGAATATTAGAGATCGTTCTTCCTCCTAATTTAGATGCTATTAAATCTTATGACAAGTGGGGTCATGAGGTTATAGGGGAAAGACTTATTAAGTATCCTAGGACTAGACATATTCAGGGCTCAGGTTTAGGTAAGGATGATTTGGATGATTATGCTCCCATAGAAGAACTTCGTGGCAAAAATTTAGTTCTAGAATCTAAAATAGATGGCGCAAATACTGGAATCTCATTCGTCAATTGCGAACTTAAACTTCAGTGTCGTGGTCATTTTCTTGGTTTGGGCAATGATTGGCCAGAGTTCGATCAATTCAAAGTTTGGTCAAATACTTGGTCTGATCAGCTTTGGGATATCCTTGAAGATAGATATATTATGTATGGCGAATGGATGATAGGTTTTCATAGCGTATTTTATGACATGTTGCCCCATTATTTCATGGAGTTTGATATTTATGACAAGAAAGACAAGGCGTTTTTGGATACGACTAGAAGGAAAGAAATCATTTCTAAGGCCGAAATGATTATTAATCAAGTAAGAGTAATAACCGAGGGGAAGTTTGATACTATTGAAAATATAATTTCTCATGTTGGTTTGTCAGCTTTTATTTCAGATAAGGCTTACGGCATTTTGGAAAAAGAGTTAACCGAGAAGAATGTAAAGGGGAAAGAGGTTTTACTTGCCCTTAACAAGGATCGTTTAATGGAAGGTCTTTATATTAAGTGGGAGGAGGATGGTGTTGTTAAGGATAGATATAAATATGTTCGTCCGGGGTTTGTTCAGACTATATTAGCTTCAGGAGAGCATTGGCAGGATAGACCTAAAATTGCTAATCGTTTAAGGGAAGGCTGTAGTATGTTTGAGGTAAAGTTATGAAGAAATATAATCCAATAACAATGTCTCATGGAGGAATCCATAAAGCCAAGATGATTCCTGTTAAAATTGCAGCAGTAGATATCCGTATAATTCCTGTTGTAAAATGGCTTAATAATTATGAATCTATAATGACCGTCGGTTGCTGTGGAGGGGATAAGAAGAGGAACATACCGCAAGTTAGTTTTATTTGTTCTGATCAAATTATTTTGTCGTCAATCATGAGGGATATTTATGATTTTAATGACGCTAGGCCTATCGTACTTGAAGAAGGAATGCAGATAAGAAAAGGGACAATTGATATGTCGCTGTCCTATATGCCCCATATGCTAAATCCAATCGTTTATGGGATATGCTTTTTCGATCAGGATATATTAAAGAAATTTATAGAATGGAAAAGGTTATGAATACTTGGAATTCAGAGATAATAGACAAAATGTTTGAAACAAGAAAAGTAGATTGGGATGCTATCTTTCAGATGTATCCTATTCTCTTACAGCTTGAAAAAATAGATCAAAATCCTATCTATCATGCGGAAGGAAACGTTCTTAATCATACTCGATTAGCAGTAGAGAAGTTAGTTGATATAAACAATTTCACGGACAGACAAACTTCAACAATTGTGTTTCTTGCTGTTTTATTTCATGATATCGGTAAATTAGTTACTACAAAGGAAGAAGATGGAATATTTAGCTCTAATGGCCATTCTGCCAAGGGAGCGAGAATGATTAGGGAAATCTTATGGGATTTTGATGGAGAATCTAGTATACCATGGAATGTAAGAGAAAGTGTTGCTACTATGGCTTTATTGCATATGCTTCCATTTTATTTTTTGGAGAAAGAAGACCCTTTATATTCAGTATGCGCCTCTAGTTACACTATTAAAAATGCTGATTTAATAACGTTGGCAAGAAAAGATGCTCAAGGCAGGATATGCGATAGCAATAAAGAATCCATGGACATGGTGGATCTATTTTTAGGTTTTTGTGCCGAAGAAGCCTGTCTTGTTGAACCAAGAAAATTCTTATCTGATCATGCTAGATTTCTTTATTTTTTTGAACATAAGGGTCATCCAAATCTAGATAGGTATTTTGATAAGAAAGGAACGGCGCACATAATGTCAGGGTTGCCCGGAGCTGGGAAGGATTATTATATTCGCAAAAATCTAGCTAATCTGCCAGTAGTAAGTTTAGACGATATTAGAGAGGAAACGGATACTTCTTTTGGAGATAATCAGGGCAAAGTAATGAATTTGGCAAAAGATCGTTGCAAAGAGTTAATGAGGGCTCATGATAACTTTGTGTTTAATGCTACTAATTTTATTAAGCCAACAAGGGCTAGGTGGATAAGATTGTTTAGGCAATACGATTATGAAATTGAAATCCATTACATAGAGCCTCCTTTTGCTACCTTGATGAAGCAAAACTTAAATAGGGAGAAACCAGTCCCAGAGGGCATAGTGAGAGAGATGTTTAAAAAGCTGGAACCACCTACATTATTAGAGTGTCATAAGCTGTATCTTATTGTATAATAAAGGTAATTATCATGAAAGAATATAAATTAATTGACGGGGATGTAACAGAACCAGTGGGGGATGGCAATAGAATTATAATACAATGCTGCAATGATATTTTCGTAATGGGATCAGGTGTAGCCTTGGCGATAAAATTAAAATGGCCTAAAGTCTATAAAGAATATAAACAATGGCGTAATCAAAAGCCTCAATTGGGAGATGTACAATTTGTTAAGGTTGCTCCCGGCATAGCAGTAGGGAATATGATAGGACAACACGGAATAGGTTTTACTGCTGGTGAGCCGCCTATACGCTATGGTGCTATAGACAAGGCACTAAAGAAAGTTGGAGAAATAGCTAAAAAATATAATGCAAGCGTTCATATTCCATATAAAATGGGCGCAGATAGGGCAGGCGGAGAGTGGTCAAAAATAGAAGAGATGATTAAGATAAATCTATGCGAACAAGATATAGAAGTAGTGATATATAAGTATAACCAGACAGATAGCAGCCTGAATCGAAGAGAAGAATGGGAAAAACTATGAAAGCTTATATCATTATAGGTGAAACTGGAGAATACGAAGATAGAGTTGAATGGGAGGTTGTTGCTTCTCTAGATAAAAATAAAATAATTGAATACAGAGATAGACTCAGAAAATTTCTTGTGGACCATAAAATCCCGGAAGAGAGTTACTATCCGTGCTTTGAGTTAGATTCTCCATGCAATCCAGAAGATCCTCTTTTGGATGTATATTGGCGACATTTTGGAGTAAAGTATTCCATTTCTGAGCTGGAATTGATGTAAAATAAGGATGAATAATTATGAATGAAATAGACGATACACAGGCAAAAATTAATAAATTAGAAACAATAGGATATGAGTGCGGTTGTGAGTTTTATTTGCCACCATTAAAAAATAGGAATAACCCATTTTATGCGTTGGAAGCAAAAGATGCCGTAAAGGGTTCAAAACTTATTATGATGCTAGCTCAAGAAGATTTTCAATACAAAGTAGGTTTTGAAGATAATAATCAAATTATAGAGGTAGTAATATGAAATATGGCGTTTCAGAATATCAGAAATTAGTTTTAGATCATGCCATTTATCCTAATAAGGGCTCTAACACTACATACCCAGCTCTTGGACTTGCAGAGGAAGCGGGAGAGGTGGCAGGGAAGATTAAAAAGGCTCAAAGAGATGATGGAGGTGTTATTACAAAAAAACGAAAAAATGCCATTAAGAAAGAATTAGGTGATTGTTTATGGTATATCACTGCAGAATGTAACGAACTTGGCATCTCACTTGATGAAATTATAACCGCAAATGTTAATAAAATGTTTGGCAGAAGAAAAAGAGGAACCCTTCATGGATCAGGAGATAACAGATAGACAGTTTAAGTTTTTAAGCTGGTGGGATATCGATCAGGCATGTTTAAATATCTATTCCCAGATGAAGAAGGATAACTATGCCCCTGACGCTATTATAGGATTGCTTAGGGGTGGCGTAATCCCAGCTAGAATATTTGCAGATTTGCACGGAATTGTGCTTGACTTTTTTGCGTTAGATGTTAAGCTATATGAAAGTATTGGGGTAAGAAAGAAAGAACCTATTATTAGATATGCCTTTAAACACAAGGATGTAGAAGATAAGAAGATACTTGTCTTAGATGATATATGGGATTCTGGAAAGACAATGAATGCAGTCTTAGAGCATTTTGAAGGCAAAGATATCACGACAGCTACCTTATTCTGGAAAGAAAATGCTGAGAAAAAACCTAATTATTATGCGGAAGTAGCAAAAGAACCGGAATGGGTAGTCTTTCCTTGGGAGATGCTAGAATTTAAAAGAGAGGCTGCAGAAAAAATAGGAGCTAAAAATGGAAAGTAAAATTAAAATCAGTAGGGATCTTAAATTTGATTATTATGACCTCATTAGAAAAGTTGATACAAGTAGTCCATTTACTCTGGGAGATATTCTTATTATTTGCAAAAAATCTAAGATTCCGATGGAGATTTTGCAGCAGCTTGTCAGATGCAATTATATAAAACAGTATTGCGAAGAAGCTAAGAAAAAAAACGACAAGGGCAGTGAAATAGAATATCTTGAAGTATATTGGAGTGGGACTATTGATAAAACTGAGGGGGATGGAAACGACTGGCTCTTTCATGGACTTGGCAAAAAAGGTGTTCTCTCTGAAGACATTTTAGAATATGGAACATCAATGACATCAGAAGAAAAAAAGAATTTCAGAGAAAAATATGCTATTGAGTTTTCCCCCATGTATAAGTTGGCTCATTTGCCCATAAAAGTCTGTGATGAGATGAATATTTTGGATGATTCTAAACCATACACAGAGAAGGGTTCGGTCCAAACGATTAAATTTGAGCATTCTATTACTTTGATAGAGCTTCTTTATGCTATCTTTTGGGAATTGTCTTTTTATGGCTCTCCTAAAGAGAGAGATGAAAAGACGGATGAATTAATGAAGAGATGCGAAGAAATAGACATATTGAAGGAAAAAGGAACTCTTGAACAGAATACTTTATCTCATGAAGAAGCTAAGGCAAAATTTGAAAAGAAATTTAAAGGCAAGGAGAAGAGATAATGGGCTGTAATTGTGGACAGAAAACTCAGCAGTTTAAAAATTTAGTAAAACAATCAGCTGTTCCTCAAAAAATGAGTAGGGCAGAAAGAATCAGACTTAGATCGATGAGAATGGCTGCTAGAGATGCAAGAATAAAAGCTAGAAATGATGAAGCAGAAAGAATACGACGAGAGGCACAAGGTAAATAATGGAGGAAACACCGGACTCCTTAGCTAACGGTGGGAGAGAAAACTCGTTTGTACCACTTAGGGAGCAAACCAAACAGGTCAGAGTGGGGAGGCTACACGTTTGTATGACCGGGTTGGCGCTTAGATAAATGTAGATTGAAAAACAAAATCCGGGTTACTTAGAATTTACGCCGTTATTTTACTTGCGTCTTATGCATAATAATTAATATTATGCTGAATCTGTGTGGTAATTTGAGACATCTTAGCAGCGTTAGCTAGATCAGCAGGATCAGCCATAAATCCCATCTTAGAAAGCATGTTAAAGGCTGGTGTCTGGGAAATGGTTTGATTTATTTTTTGTTGAGCTATAGCTCTAAGACCAGTATCTTGGCCCAAGGCATCGTCTAGTTCCGCTATTTTTGCATTTAACTCTTCGGCAGCTTGCATGACACCCATTAAATATTGCATAGCCTGTTGTGAATTCTGAAGGTTTTGCAGCTGAACATCTGGGTTATTAGGTTGGGCAGGATTAGTCTCCTGAGGAATCATTTGAAATTGTTCTGCGGATATTTTATATATTTTCATAAAAAACCTTAAATATTTGTATAATATACTTCAAGAAACAATATATAGAATCCTTTATAAAAATGCCAACAATAGAACAAAGTATTAGGAACGAAGTAAAGAGAAAAGAAGAATTCCAACATATAATGGATTGGTATTCTATGGGATATATTTCTAAAGAGATGGTTTTGGATGCTCTTGGTTCTAAATATGTTGATCCTGTTAAATATTATGTTGGGGTGGACAGAGCAGCAGGAACTGATCAAACATGGCAAACCGAATATGCGTGTCATCCTTATGATCGTGTTGACTCTCCTAATTTTTTTAAGGAGCCAGTCAATTTTCCTACTTATCCCCCGGTAGATAAAATGGCATATGAAAATCTAACGAGTAAAAGAGCACTTAATGAAATGGAATTATATGACCAGTTTAGAGAAGAGGAAGATGCTTTTCATGATTATCTTTATTTCATGGAAGAGGTTAAATTTGATAGATTTAGGGAAACTGTAACAGCAATTGAATTATTAGGAGATTAAAATGGCATTATCTGGAGCAGATTTTACTTGTAAAAATAATGGATGTGCATGTTGTGGCACAGGTTTCGCAGTTACTTCAATTTGGCCGCTAGGAGATATAGATCTTGTTATAGATGCTGCCAAGGGTGACGAAGAATATGTAAAGGGAATGACGAATCTTAAAAAGGAAGGTAGAAAATATGCCTGTATCAAAATGCCTAACCAAGCAAACGTTCCAGTAGAGGGCTATAGAATTCAGAAATGGTGTGATAAATGTAAGGCGGTTAGATTATTCGATGTAATAAAAACATTTCCTGAAATGACCATGGAAGAAGCTATAAGTGAAGCGGATTATATGGGGGACATACATGGCACTTGTTTTGTTTGTAATAGTATACTGAAAACTTTTATCGAAATAACAGATATAAATGGAAACGGAATAAACTGCCCATCTTGTAAAAAGAAGTTGACTATGACAAGATGGTTCGCAAATGAAAAGGAGGAGTAATATGCCTATAAATAGATGGGAAAGTGTAGGAACGAATATTAAATTCCAAAAGAGACCGATAGAAGATATCTTGAGCGATGCCAGACAGATTGAACCCAAGATTGTAGCAGCAGAGGTTTTAACATGGCTTATTACAAATGTCGAAAATTATGTTGATAGTACTAACATAATCTTTAAGTTGGATTTAATACTAGATAATTCAAGCAATATGCCTCAGACACAGAAACTGCAGGATCTTTATAGGGCGATCCCCGATGATCCTAACGATCCAGAAGCTGAAAACATGACGCAAAGAGAACTTGACAATGCATCAGAATGCCGCAGAGAATTAGATAAGATTACTACTGAGGCTCATAAAAGCATCAAGAACGCAAAAGAGGTTCTAGATAAACTGTTTCAGAGAATGATCTATTATTACGAAAAGATTATTCCTAATCCAGAGAATAAAAAGAGGGCACTTGAAATAGATGAAGAGCTCAAAGCCTTATTAAGGAAAAAGGAAAAGACAACTGGCAAGAAAGAAAAGGAAAAGATACAAGCTCAGATAACCGCAAAGATTAAAGAGGGAGAAAAACTCGTAGAATTTGAGAAGCTAACCGGAACCGTAAATATTCCCAAATTCGAATACGAAGCATTTAGCCTTGGACTAAAACTAATAGACACAACTAAGGCAGAGGATGATATTGAGGTTATAATGGGAGAAGACGAAAAAGAGGAAGAAGAAAAGCTTGTAAAGCAATATACTGTACCAGAAGGATTTACTGTGTGGCTGGAGTTAGACTACAAACAGAAGTTAAGGCCCACAGCGATATTCTAATATGAAAATACTAGCAGTAACAGATATCCACCAAATGATTTCTAAATGGAAGGAATTGGTGAAAGTATGCAGGGAAAAGAAACCTGACGCAGTAGCTATTTCTGGTGATCTATTCCCTAAAGACACATATATAGTCGGTCAGCTTCCATTTATGAAGCACTTTAGTAAATATATAGGGCAAATAAGAAATAACGGATGCGAAGTTATTTTAATTTTGGGCAACGATGATAATCAAAATCTTATCCCGCATATGGAACAGGGAGATAAGGATGGGTTATGGCATTATATTCCTGAAAAAGTGATCGTAATAAATGGATACGAATTCGTCGGTATGCCTTGGGTACCTGACTATCCTTTCGGGTATAAATTTTGGTGTAGAGGAGATTTTCCTGACTTTTTAAGAATGGACGAACATCAGCTTACTGAGCCAGTATTGGTTAATAAGGATAATAAATTTGAAGTTATACCAGATTATAAAAGGTACTTAAAGGAACATAAAACCATTTGGGAATCTTTGACTGAAACCGCTGCCAAAGTTAAAAATATTAAAAAGAGCATTTGGCTTATACATTGTCCTCCTGCCTTTGTAGATTTAGATGTTTGCGCAAGAGGTGTTAAAGTTGGCAGTAATGCAGTAATGAAATTTATAGACGACTACCAACCGTTACTCACTATCCATGGGCACATACATGAATCGCCAGAGTATAATGGTAAAAAATGGTTTCATAAACAAAATAATACTACTGCCGTTCAATGTGGACAGGTGAGCATGCGGTTACATTATACTATGATAGAAATAATGGATGAAACTATTGTTGAAATGAAAAATTCTATTTATGCATAAAGGAGAATAATATGTATTTTAATTATCAAAATTTGAAGAAGACTTATCCTTTAGATAAACATGATAAGAGTTGGATTCATGGCAGGGCATGGTTGAGAAACAATTCAGATGACCGTGGTAGCCGTAATGGTCTACATTCTGAATGGGTTATAGGAAGTAAAACCTTTGACCTTGGATTTTCTATTTCAAAAGGATATCTTCACGACTATACTATGCAGTTTGTTTTTGCTATACCCCCTATTGCTATTTATTGGAACTTTACTTGGGGATGGTTGGAAAAAACCAAACTGTGGGATAAGATAATAATGTATAACAAATTTTCTGAGATGCATGGGGATACAAAAGAATTTAGCTTTAGGATTTTTGATTGGACAATATGGGGAGAATTTTGCAAGAATTGGGGAAATTCAAGCAGCAGAGATCCTTGGTGGATGAGTTGGAATATTAACATCCCTGATTTGTTATTTGGTAGGTCTAAGTATAGCGAAGAAATAGTTAGGGAGCAAGATGTAAAAATACCAATGCCTGAAAAAGAATATGACGGTAAGGGCAAACTGTTACTTTGCACATGGAAACGTCCTAGATGGTTCGCTCAAAAAATGTATAAAACAGAAATAGACGTACCAGAAGGAATCCCTCATCCCGGTAAAGGAACATGTGACTATAATTGCGGCGATGATAAATTATTCGGTGAAACTAAACCCAATACATCTATTAAAGATGCTATTTGTGATATAGTTAGACAAGCAACATGGTACAGATTAAATTATCCGATGTAAGGAGAACAATATGAAAAATTTAGCCCCCAATCAGCCCCTCTATCTGTATCAGGAGCCTATGTTCGCACTTACTGTCTCTACTGTGTTAGTAGTGGATAATGGTGTTCTCTTGGTAGAATTGGATAATGGCACAGAAGATAAAGATATTTGCGGCTTCCCCGGTGGAATGGTCAGGGCAGGATTAGAAACAATCCAATTCGCCGCCGTAAGATATGTGAAAGAACAAACTGGTATAATGTTAAGAAAAGATTTGTTAATACCAGTGGATTTTAGAAGCGATCCTTCAAGATCTAAAGAAGGTAATATAGTAGATATAGGATTCGCCTGCATGTTGGAAAATCATCCTAATGAATTCACCCTTCCCGTAAAATGGAGAGAAGTAAATTTTGAGACTAGAAAAGCTGTAGATAATATTTATTTTTTTAGAGACCATGAGGTTTTACTAGATAGAGCCTTGGAAATCGTAACCATAATGAAATGAGGTAGCAATTATGAAGAGACATTTTAAAGTGGGCGATATTGTTAAATATTCAAGATATTATTTTGCTTATATGAGAAATTTAAAATTTGAAGGATCTTATACTTTTGCTAAATTTAAAGATTTTGAATCAGGCTTGTTATTTAAGATTGTTGAAATACCTGCACAACATGGAGAAAAAAGAAGTATCGGTATTAGACAAATAAATTCAAGGGGTCGCTTAATAGGGAAAGAGCTAATCGCCTGTACTAGAAAAGAGTTGGTAGTCGTTGGATAAAATTAATTGAAGGATTTTCCTTACCTTCCTTAGAAATGATCTCCATGAATTGGTATAAAAAAGCTTCAGTCGAAAGATTATTTCATTGGACGTGTAATGTGTGCGGAAAGGAAGAAACCAAACAGGGATATGGTTTACCTAGTGGATGGGAATGGTATGGGAATAAAGTTGATAATCCCGAAGTAAAACATAAATGCCCTGATTGCGTCAATGGTAAATCACAAAGTTTAACTACAGAGGAATTACTTCTAAAAGAGGTTAATAAAAAATAATTCAAAAAAGTTGTTGACAAAGAAGGAATATTAGTCTATAGTATAGAACAAAGATTAAGACAGTTTAGATTTACTCGTGGATTGAAATAGACAGATAAGGAGTACGACTGATAAAAATGAACTCGATACGCAGAGATATGAGATGGGATAGGATGCTTACGGGCACCCTCTCGCCTTACTCTGTCTTCTAAGCGTAAGGTATATAAGAAGAAGGTTTGCCCGTTAAGCGAAAGTTTAACGGGTTTTTTGTTTTTTAGCGGTTTTTAGCGGGTCTTTGAAAATTTAATAGGTTTTAATAATACGCATAGTTGTAATATGTGTCAACTATGCGTATTGCAAGGTTCTACGTGAGCATGAGGGTTTGGACATTCTCACAGCTACGTTGCGAGAATAGAGCCATCGTGAGACGCTCTAGCTCAATGCTCACTGTTCCCCTTGTGGCGCTCGAAGAAGATATATCGGAACATAAAGCAGAGGTAATTGCAATCCTCACTGAGAGCAAAAGGACTTAGTTGCTCTGAGAAAACTTGCACCGAAGCGCCACGAGTGATATTACTCCCTTGTTGAAACGCATATCATATTGGGCTTCGAACCCAAAATTGGAGGTTGAAATCCTCTAGGGAGTACCATTTTAAAGCAATATATCTTTTACATTAAGTAGGTTTATGTAAAAGATATGTTACATTAAGAAGATTTTGCGGGAGAGTGAAACGGATTGAGGTTCGCCTCATAATCATTTCAGCCTCATAAACTGAAGATATTTGGTTCGACTCCAATTTCCCGCTACCATTTTTAATTACGGATTCGAGAAGTGGCATCTCGCAAGCCTCATAAGCTTGTTGCCTTAACGGGCATCGGGGGTTCGATTCCCTCATCCGTTACCAATTTTAAGGGGACGTGACGGAAATGGATAGACGTGCTAGCCTGTCACGCTAGTT
>Ga0265297_10002238_pt1 | contig 40535 bp, 39 predicted proteins | sample Munlanlwell13791_FD_192502 | JGI IMG/M metagenome (GOLD analysis project Ga0265297, IMG submission 192502) | Leachate microbial communities from a municipal landfill in Southern Ontario, Canada - Leachate well 137-91 | ecosystem: Engineered > Solid waste > Landfill > Unclassified | place...
CCACAAGCTGCGGTTCGCCCGGGATTCGCCTCTTTCCATGGACGAAATCGGGATGATAAGCCACATCTACGGAAAAAGCTGGGCGGACGCTTCCGTCCTATCGCAGCAGTCAAGGGACAGCCTTGCGATGGCGCTCACGAACCATGTTTATTCGGAATCCAGGCACAGCGTTTATTACCCCGAGATTCTCGCGGTCGCGAAAACCGCGGCGATGGAAGGGCCGTCGCTCGTCCGCAAGGCGGCGAGGGACGAGGCCGAGTACAACCTGCTCCTCGATTTCGCGGCGCAGTTCCGCGCAAATGCGGCAAGCGGGATGCTGGTCCGCACGCACGGCACTAGCCAGGCGAAGCGCCCGAACGGCGTGGAGAAGCCGAACGAGGACTCGTGGACCTCCGCAATCGTCACCCTCGCCGACGGCACGGATATCTCGCTCGACATGGTCGCGGACGGGATGGGCGGCCACACCAAGGGCTCGAACGGCGGGCTGACGAACGGCCAGGCCGCAAGCCAGATGGCAAGGGAGATTTTCGAGATTGCCGCGGTCGCGGGATGGATCCGCGAGCCGGAAGACGTCAGGAAAGTCATACTCATAGCGGACCAGGCCATCGTGGCGGACCAGATAAGGAAGAAGGCGATGCTAATCGCACTGGCCGAAGTGACCAAAAGATGGAGGGACTCGGGCGTGGACGTCTCCCAGATGAATCCGGAATGGATGCCCGAGTTCAACAGCCAGGTGATTGCGGAAGCGCAGGACGCGCTCGCCAGCATCGACGGCGTCCAGATCAACGACATGGGGACGACGATGACGGTCGCTTTCCAGCGCGGGATGCAGTTCTGGTTCATCCATTGCGGGGACAGCGACGGCAAGCTCATCCGCGACGGGCGCATCATCTTCCAGACGCAGGGCCATTCCGCCGAGTACCAGCTGCGCATCGAGGCGAAGGCGGCCAGCAGGTCTGAAGCCGAAGACGAGCTTAGCAACCAGGGCGGCGACCCGGCCAAGCTCGACAAGGCCGGGCTCGAAGCCCTGGAAAGCAGGGTGGACGCTATATACAGTGCGAAGATGGGGGTGATGGCGGATTTCTTCAAGGCCCACGCGAACGTCGTCTCATCCGTGCTCGGGGTGAAACCCGTATTCGTCCACATCAACAATGCCGACACGGGCTTCAAGCCCATAGCGGCCGAGGACTCGGACATGGTCGAGGTCTCGTCCGACGGCAAATCCGTCCCTGTTTGCGACCACGAGACGCCGATAGTCGTGTTCGGCAAGTGCATGGGGAACCTCGAGGAGGCGCGCGAAAAGCTCGTAGCGCTCGCCGCGGAGCGCAAGGGCAAAGTCCTCTCCCCGACGCTGTGCGCGTGCAAGGAGCGCTGCGGGAAAGTCGACGACATAACGCTCATATTGCGCTACGCGGAGGAGGGCATCCTCGAGCGGCGCAGGGAATATTCCGCCGGCAACGATTTCACCTGGCTCGTTCGGCGCATGGAAAACGGTCCGACCGAGCTTGCGCTTTCGAAAAGCCTGAGGCTCATCATCGAAGGCGCTGCGGACCCGGATACCGAAAAGGGGACTGTCCTGCAGCTTTTCGGCGCGATAGCGGAAAACGCGGAAAACTCGCAGCCGCGCTCGTCCCGCGAGGCGTATTCCTTCGCGCTTTCCCTAATATCTACTATTACATCTATGCGGCATGACCGGGACGAGCTCGTGGACGACCTCGCGCCGGTCATAGGAAGCTGGAGCGGGCTCATGCTGAAGAAGCTGCGCGAATGCCCCGACGCGTCCGCGCGCAGGCGCGTGATGTTCGACATCGCTTCAAGGTGCGTGCCTGCCGAGGCGCTCCAGCCGCTGCTCAATGCCACGAACCCGGAAGTCGCTTCCTGGGCGGGCAGCGCTCTCGGCGCCGAGCCGGTAACCGGCGCGCCCGCTCATGAAATGCCGCGCCCGATATTCAACTCGCAGCTCGACATCCACGGTTCCGCGCTCGACCCGATGTCCACGCGCTATCTCGACATGTCCGTCCTGGAGATTCACGGCTCGAGCGTGGTGCAGGACACCGCGAAAAGGCTGGGCCTCCTCCCGAGGGACCTCGAGGTGATGGTTTTCTACACATACTCGGACTACGCCCCCGATGTCGCGCTCAATCCGCACGAAAGCCCGGACGGGGACAACCTAATCGCCATGGTCGGAAACCATCTCTGCACGGGCGACGCCGAGCGCATACTGGTCGCGTCGATGCTCTTATGGAGGTTCCGCGAATGGCCCCCGGCCAATGCGGCCGAGTCGAAGCGCATGGCCAGGGAGCTCTGGGATGCGGTCTCCGCAATGGACAAGGATTCGCCGTATGGGCTTGCGTTCCACAACAAGGCATTCGCCTACCAGGGTCTGCTCCGCTGAGGCGGATATCCCATTCCCCCGGCACGTTTTCCACGTTTATTTACTAAAGCAAACATTTAAATATATAACCCCACTAAAATATACAATAACACACTTAGTTTCATGAAACATATAGGTGGCATGTATGGCGGGAGAAAAATCTTTGTCTGACGGAAAAGGGAATAGCGCCCCGACGGGCGCGCGGTTGCAGAAGGCAGTTGCCGAACTGAGGGAAGCCTCGAAGTTTTTCCCGGCTGCAACGTCGATGATTGAAGGCCTGCAGGGCGCGAAGGAAGCTGCCGTCGAAGAGATGGTCGCCGACAACAATGCGCTCCGGGCTAAGCTGACCGGCCTGAACAGGACGGCGGCAGAAGTCGAGATTCATGCCAAAAGCGCAAGCGCGGACGCAGCGCGCGTCGCGGCGGCGGAACTGGAACTCCAGACGATAGCGAGGTCGCTCGACGAGAAGGCGACCGGCGCCGAAACCTCGGCGGCAAAGGCGGCGACAGCCGCGGAAGAGGTGCAGGTTGCGATTTCCACCCTCAAGATAAAAATCGGCGAAAAGGAATTCACCGGCACGCAGGCCCTCGGGATTCTCGTGACGGCAGTGACGCAGATTCCCCAGAGGGTGAAGACCGAGGTCGAGCGCGTCGTCAGCGCCAAGGTCGAAACCGATGACGGCAAGGAGGCGCAGATGTCCGGGGCCGAACTGGTTTCGCACCTCGTAACAGAGCTCGGCTATGCAAAGGGCGCGGCAGGCGAGGCGGTCAGGCAGGCGGAGAAAGCGTCCCTGGACGCCGAGCACGCGAACGAGCTTCTCACCGAAGCGGGCGCCATGGTCACCGAGTCGAACGACGCGGCCATGAAAGCAGAGCAGGCGGCCGCGGAGGCCAAGGGCCTCGCCGAAGGAATCAAGGTGGAACTGGCCGATGTCCAGAAGGACCTGCGCGTGATGTTCAATGTCGTCATGGCGGTCCTGAGAAATAACGGTCTTAATACCGACGTCACAGATGAGATGATGGCGGAGGCAGAATCAGGCGTAGAGGAAGACGCTTCTAAGGAGGGTGAATCTTGATGGCCAGCAATTTCCGTAAGTTCGTTCAAAAACAGGGCAAAGGGAAGGATGACGCAGCCAAGCCGAAGCCGGCTGATGCAGCCCCGCTTCTTGAAGGCGCGACGCGCCCGGTCGACATGAAGGTTCTCGCACAGGCAGAAGCCGCCCTCGCGGCGGGCGAGGCCCTTTCAGCCGGAACCGGCCCGGTCGCAGCGCCGAGCGCTCCGGCAGCGGCCGAAGTCCCATCCGACGAGGAGGTCACTGCGGAAGTCTCGGCGAAGGCTCCCAAGGCACCCCCATCGCCGGCGGTAGTCCCGTTGCCGAGAGCAAATCCGAGGGTGGTCGCACCTCCCCCGGCGCGCCGCAGTCCGGTTGCGCTTGTGCCATCCGCTCCTGTGGAAGCCCCTGCCGAAGCGACCGAAGAAGCGGCCGCTCCGGCATCTGCACCGGCCCCTTCGGAGAAGCCGAAAGGCGACATGGCAGGGCTGCTCGAGAAACTAAAGTCGACCGTGGAGAGCCTGCTCGCTCCGGTCAAGGAGCAGATTGAAGGGCTCGCCAAGAAAGTCGAAGAGCTCGGCACGCAGGTCGCCGGGATGCAGGAAACCGTTTCCGGCAACGATGAGACAATCACGCAGTTCGGGGAAGGCCTGGACGGAATCGAGGGAACGCTCGGCACCCTCAGGACCGACCTTGACACGCTCAAGGGAACGGTCGAGCAGAACGATGAAACGGTCACGGCGCTCGCAGGCGGAATGGACGAGCTGAGCGCACAATTGCTCGGCGAGAAGCCGGACGAGGCCCTCGCAGCGTTCGGAGGCCAGCCGGTGGTCCCGCTCCTGCTCGAGCAGGTCACAGAGACCGCAGGCTACATGGACGCCGTCGTCGGAACAGACGGAGAGAGGATTGCGTCGTTCGTGAATGACAACACGACGCTGACCGCGAAGACGTTCGCAATCGAGCTCCTCAAGAAGACTCCCGACGAGGCGAAGCTTCACCGGGCGGCGATCGAGCGCGGATACGAAACGTCCAAGGACGTCCTGAGCGAGCTTGCGACCAACGAGGCATACTCGATTGAAATCGTCGGCGCGCTTTATCTTGCGCCGGCCGAAACGCTTGATGATGCAGACAAGGCCCAGCTCAAGGCGGGGGTCGTCGCGAACGCGAAGGCCGTCAGCGCCAGGGCCGACTATTACATAAAGAAGCTCGATTGGAGCGCAATCGAGAAAGAGGGAAAGGCAGTTCTGTCCGGAGGGGATGAATAATGGGAAAATTCTCTGACATGAGGAAAAAGCAGCTTGAGGCGAGGGGAGCAGGAGGTCCTGCTTCCGTCAGGCCCCCCGCGGCAGCGCCGCAGGCCGAGCCGATTGTGACGGCACCGCAGGCGGCAGCCCCGTCAGCGGCACCGGCCGCGACGCCGGCTCCGGCGAAGAGGCCGTCCCCGGCACCCGTTGCGGTCCCGGTGGCACCAGAAGCCGCGCCAGTTGCAGCGCCGGTAGCAGCACCCGTTTCAGCACCGGTCCCGGTGGCCCCATCAGCGCCTGCCCCAGTGGTTGCGCCAGTCGCATCACCGCCGCCAGCGCCTGTTTCGGCTCCAGTACCCGCTCCGCTTCCCGAACTTCCGGCTCCTTTTTTCGCCCCCGTGTCCGCTCCTGCGGGCCCGAGCGAAAAAAGCAGCGGAGAGATTCCGATTGAATCGGGCGACGTAGACATCCTGAGCCTGGCACCGATAGGCGCATCCAGCGCACCGGACCTGCTCGCAGGAGGGCTTCCTCCGGAAGCCGGGCCCGTGGATTTCGGCCCTGAGGTTTCAGGACCGTCGGAGTCCCCGGCATCATCGCTCCAGCCTGCCGCTCCGTCAGTGCACCCGAGCCTCGCCGCGCCGAGAAGGACGGTTCGCGGAATGCTCCACTACGACGCGCCCGGAGACAACGGCTTTTTGGCCACCGGCTACAAGCTCATGTACCGGGCCGCGGGCGCGACATCATGCACATTCAGCCTGTTCGTGAAGGACAAGGAGCTCCCCGAGCTTCTCACGCTCGAGCTCGACACGCCCAGGACCGTGGCCGTCCCGACCAAGAACGGCGACATGACAATCACCCTCACCTACAAGGGCGCGAACGACGTCGGCCGGAAACAGGTCGAGTACGCCATGGAAGGCGGCGTGGAAACCGTCACCGGGGTGATGGAAAGCTTCAGGAAAGCTGGCGCAATCATGCGCTCGGCCGGAAGGAAGCTCCTCCAGCACATGCCTGAAGTCGTAGTCGTCGGCTTGGCCGCCGGCCTTGCGGCCTGCGGGTTCTCGATGGACTGGATCCGGAACGAGCTCGGCCGCCTGCACCCGTACGTCACGGCGGCGGTGCCCGCGGTGATTGCGGCAGTCGCAATCTGGTCCGGATTCGAAAGGGAGAAGATAATCAAGAAGGAGATGGAGAACTCAGATTAACCGGGGTGTAATGCATGGTAAACAAACTTGAAGGCGGAAAAAGCGGAACGCCGGCATCGGCGCCGGAAGCTGCGAAGCCGAACAGCAAATATTTCGGCCGCAAGAATGCGGCCGCGATAGTGGCGGCAGGCGGAATTGTGGCGGCCCTGTTCGCAATCAGGAGCTGCCAGGGCGGACCGGACCGGCTTGTGCCGCCGACGACCGCGCCGAGCGCAACGGTGACGACTCCGGCTCCGGCATGTGCGCAGCCAGTGGCGAACATATGCAACCTCGAATTAGGCGAGCACGACCCGCACTCACCTAACTGGTCCCCGGCCAAGTGCGGCGTCTGCGGCGACGGAGTGACCGAGAACCAGCCGTGGGAAACCCCGCAGAACTGCCCGGTGGACTTCCACTGCGGCGATGGCGCGTGCCAAATAGGCCTTAATATATACGGCGCTTACATCCGCCCGACCGCGGACGGGGGCGTCTACTCGCTCGGAACGGTGCAAATCACCGAGTCGAACGACCCGAACAGCCCGAACTTCTGCGAATCCGACTGCGGCAGGCGCGGACAGCCCGCACCGGCACCGGTCGGCTCAGGCCGCCGGACGGATAGGAGGGAACCCCGCGAACCGCGAGAAGTGACGACGACCGCACCGCCCGTATCGACGGGCGAGCCGTGCCCGGCCGAAGTCACCCAGCGGATTGCGCCGCGTGTCAGCAGCTCGCTCATGGGAAACCCCGGAGCCGCGAGAAGCGCATCCGGAGCCGATTCGAACACTGTCGTCCGCGCGCGCGTTTCGATACGCGTCACGAACGGCGTTCCCACAGTCACGGGCATCTCATTGTCATGCCCGGGCGGCGCATGCGCAGGCGGCTCGATGTCCCCCGGTTCGATAAACCTGGCGGGAATCCCGCTCGGCCCGGTATCGTGCCCGACAAGCGTGTCCGTGAACATCCCTCCGGGCTGAAAGTTCTATCTTTTTTTATCATTTTCTATAATGTTTCGCTGCCCCGTTTGGGGCAGTATATTTAAAAACCCGTTCTTACATATTTTACTTACTTAAATAACATCTTTGGGTGGGAGTGGATGGCCAGATTACTCGACATGCAGAAGAAAAAGGGCGGGGCCGCGCAGGGAGGGAACGACAAGCCTGCGGCAAGGCCCGAGCCGCTCAGCGAAGGGCGCGCGGAAGCGACAGTCGCCGCCCGGCCGCTTCCAGCCGCGCCAGCCGCTTCGCAATCCGCGGAGCTTCCGGAAGTCTCCCCATCGATGTTCGTCGACGCGCCGGAAACGCCTGTTCCACAAGCCGTTGCGCCTGCCGCCGCATCTCCCGCGCCGGCATCCGCCCCGGTTTCCGCGCCGGGGGGCTCCCCGCACGTAATCGACGAGGAGCTGCTCATGAAGCTTCCCCAGGAGGCGTTCCTGAATTTCAGCCTCACCCGCCTCGAAGCCCTCGGGCTCGCATCATCTGAGGACATTCTCATGGCCGCCATCGAAAATCCCGAGGTTGCGGCGATAATAAAGGCGGCCAAGGCGCGGAACGCGCTTCCGGCCCTGCTTCAGCAGTCCCCGGGCCCCCAAGGGCAGGAGCCCCAGAGGATTACGATAACGAGCGGCGAGCGCTCCGGACCTGTGAGCGCATACGACGCCACGATGGCGTCCGATATCGCGCCCCTATCATCGCAGCCCCCCCCGCCTCCGCCCACGCGGAGAGCCAAGCCCCCGCCCCCTCCGCAGCGGGCGAAGGTGTCGGAGCCGCCACCGGTGTCCGAAGCCACGCGCGACCTGCCGCTTTCCGAGATGGGGAAATTCATGCAGGAGCTCAAGGACTCCGGCGATTCCACCAAGGACCGCTACGACCGCGCAGTCACGTTCTTCCAGGCCAAGCGCGACGAGGCGCTGAAGGCATACGGCAAGGATGCGCTCGGCCAGGCGGCCGTGTCCGCCAAGCAGAAGCTGCAGGCGGAATCCGGCGCCGTGCCGGCCTTGACCCCGCAGGAACAATTCATGCTCGAACTGGGCGAACTCAACAAGCTGATAGGCTGGCTGAAAAAGCGCATGGACGACGAGAGGGGCGTGCACGACGCGATGAAGGCGAACGGCAAGGACAAGCCCGCAGTCCCGTCAGTCCCCCCCGCGGCGCCCGCGCCCGCTTCGGCCGCGCCGGCTCCGGCACAGGCCGCGCAGGCACCCGCCGCGAAGCAGCAGGCCGAAACGCAGGCTCCGGAATCCGCCGGGCCGTCGAAGCACCCGAGCGCCCCCCCGTCGGCGAAGCCGAGGGCGGGCGCAGTGGCAAGGTTCTTCTCGAATTACACGACATGGTCCGTCGCCGGCATCGGCGCGTTCACGGGCGCGCTCGTTTACACTAACCAGTTCCGCGACCTGGCAATCGGCGCGAAGAAGATATTCGAATATGCGAGCGGCAGGTCGATAGCCGACATCCCGAACGCGTGGACCATAGGCGTGTACTCGGGCGTCATGGCGTCGATAGTCATCATAGGGACGCTCGTCACGCGCGCGAGGGCGAGGCGCATGGCTGAAAGGGCGCGCATCCGCGCCGAGCGTTCGGACGCGGACAAGGCGAAGATGGAGTTCGTGCTGAGGAAGCTGTCGCAAATCATGCTCAAGAACGCGAAGGCCGAGGACCAGATATCGCAGATACGGCAGGAGCTGAGAAGCGACGAGGCATTCTTCGCCGCGATGTATTTCCTGCGCAAGGATTCGGTCTTCGACGACATACTCGAGGAGGCCCGCGTTTCCGACAAGCTCCGCGGGATGATTCGCTCGGTGCTGCTCCCGAGGACGGAGCTTGAAATCATGCAGCGCAAGCTCAAGCGCTTCGCCGACATAGTGTACAGCCCGCGCGAGCGCGCGAACCTCTTCCGCAAGATGTACGAGGATGACGCGGCGTTCAGGCTCATCAGCGACGAGCTCTTCCTGAGGAACATCTCGGGGGACATCGTGAACGGCATCCGTGCGAAGGACGTGTTCTCCTACGTGGAGAACAACCAGCAGGAGAACGTGGGCGAGCCGCTCCAGAAGGCGCTGCAGCAGGATTTCGACGACATAATCAGCACGAAAAAATGATTCGAAAGAATGACCTAGAAAAAATGACTGAAAATGATTACCCGGGGTGTATGGAATGAACCAGATGAAGAAGGACACGTTTTTACAGAGGGCTAAGGAGAAGGTCAGGAACAAGGCTTCCCTTTACATGGGCGTAGCCGCGATGGGAATCTGCGTCGGCGCGGTGTTCGCGGCGAAGAACTGCGGAGAGCCCGGCAGCCCGTTCTCCCAGCCCCCGCCGCTCTGCGAGAACGTCCGGGGCGACGGCATCTGCTGCGAATCGGAATCATACCCGCTCCAGCGCAACCCTAACGGGACTGCCAGGATGAAGGACGGCGCCCCGGTCCCGAACCCGCACTACTCGCTCGAGGACTGCCATGACGGCGACAACGTCTGCCAGAGTGGCGCCGTGCTAGCGGATGTCCGCGATGCCGCAGGAAACGCAGTCCCCCGGGTGATGGAACGTTTCCTTGACGGCAGGCCGATTACGCTCCCTCTCGAAAGCGAATCATCGCAGGACTGCATCATGCAGGTCGTCCGGGACAACCCGTGCGGCCCGAGAGCGCCGGGAACGCCGGACCTCACGCGTCCGAGGATGACCGGGCCGCGCGTGCTCCACTCGCTGAGGCAGAGGGCCCAGACTGAAATCGAGGAGATGCACCTGCACCCGGAAAGCCTGAGGGCTGGCGACAATTATTTCGTGGTCATCAACAATTACGAGGAGGTCTGCACCCCTCCGGATGTCGTGCTGCCAATCTGCACGCCGACGTCTGTAACGGCCTGCGCGTGCCCCAACCACGCGGACTGCGCCCCGGCGACCGCGCCACCGCCCCCGCCCACATGCGGCAATGCCAAGCTGGACCGCGGGGAGCAGTGCGACCCGAGGTACAGGGGAAGGCCGAGAGGAGGGTGCGAAGAGGGCTCAAGGTGCACTATGAGCTGCACTTGCGAGAGGCTTCCACCTCCCCCGCCGACCTGCCCGAACAACCGGATAGACCCCGGCGAGCAGTGCGACCCGCCAGGCTCGTCGTGCGGCACCGACGGCACATGCAACTCGTCCTGCCAGTGCGACGAGCGCCCGGCCCCACCGCCGATAACGCAGGTCGAGGAATGCCGGAGCGAAGTCATCGCCCGCTTCCAGAACCGCATCAGCAACACGCTCCTGTCCGACCCGGTGCTCAGCCAGGCGAGGCAGGCGGCAGGCCGCGTCAGCACGGACCAGGCGGTAACCGCCTCGGTCAGGATACGCGTCGAAGGCGGCGTGGCTACGGTTACGGGCATATCGCTTTCGTGCACGGGATGCGCGGGCGGCTCGATTCCGCCGTCCAGCATAAGCCTGGGCGGCATCCCGCCAGGCGTCAACGGGCCGTGCGTAGGCGGCGCGAGGGTCCCGCTTCCGCCGGGCTGATAAAAAATACAGGAAATGATTCACATGGCCAGAAATAACACTGTCTACAGGCTGAAGATTGCGACCGCCACGCTCACGGCAGGAGCCACGCTCGGCGCGCTTTTCATGAGGGCATGCGAGCCCATCAACGAGTCGCACCTGGTTATTCCGCACCGCATCCAGCCGGTCCACGAAGACGAGGAGCGGACGGACTGCGCCCCGGTGAAGAACGACGGCCGCTGCGAAATCCGGAAGGGCGAGGCGGACCCGCTGTCCATAACGTTCGACCCTGAGAGCTGCGGCTTCTGCGGGGACGACATCCGCCAGGTGACCGCCGAAATGGGCGGAAGGCCGTATGCGGAAGGGGATGCAGGCATCCAGTACCAGAGAGTGACCGAGCGCCCCAGCGAGACTGCCGAAAGCTGCCCGGTGGATTTCCACTGCGGCGACAGGAGGCTGCAGGTCCGCCAGGGGTATGGCGCGTGGGTGGCCGTAAACTCGCTCGCGGACAGCGGCGCTCCGGACGCATACAACATGGGAATCAAGATAATCACGGAAAACCGCCAGGACTGCCCGGGGGACTACATCCCCACCGCAAACGGGAGGCGAGACGCTGGGGCGGAGGAGGACGCAGGGCCCGAGCCCGAACCGCCGCATACGGATTCGACGTGGTTCTGCCCGTCCCTGATGGCGCCGACGCAGAATTCCGACATGGTGAACCTGCACTCGGCGAGCGTATGGAGCGTCGTCTCGCGCGTCAACGGCGCGATAACCTCGCACGCATCAGACCTGAGGAGGGCGCTCGGGCTGACAAACCCGGGAACGAAAGTGGACGTCCGCGTGACGCTCCGCGTAGCCCCGAGCGGCCTGGTATACCTCAATTCGATGTCGGCCGCATGCGACAATGCTCCTTGCGGCGACCAGATAACGCTTATCAACGCGAGCCAGCTGACGCTCGAAGGCCTTCTCCTGGGGTCTCCGGGGGCCGACTGCTTCTGGGTAATGAACGTCCGCGTGCCCCAGGTCCCGCAGTGATGATTTTTTATTCTCTTTTTTCCATTATCAGCATATGGTGAAATGCCTCCTTTTCGACATCGACGACACGCTGTTCCCCTCGACCGAGTTCTCAACGCTTGCGCGCAGGAACGCCCTCAATGCGATTATCGGCATGGGGTTCGTGTGCGACTACGAGAAGCTCGAATCGATGCTCAAGCTCATCATCGCGAAGAAGGGGCCGAACTACCCCAACCATTTCGATGATTTGTGCCGGGAATTCGGGTGCAGGGAACCGGGCCGTTTCGTGGCGGCAGCCGTCGCCGCCTACCACGACACGAAGACTTCCATCGCGCCCTACCCGGAGGTCCCACTCACGCTCCTCAACCTCCGCGAACGCGGGTACCGCCTGTTCGCCGCGACGCAGGGGAATTCCATAAAGCAGTGGGACAAGCTCATCCGCCTCAGGATAGCCCTCTATTTCGAGGGCGTTTTCGTCTCGGAGGAGCTCGGGGAGGACAAAGGCCCCGGATTCTACCGGAAGATACTCGAAAAGCTTGGCGCGGAACCAACGGATTGCGTCATGGTCGGGGACAGGGAGGACCACGATATCGCCCCGGCAAAGGGGATAGGCATGCGCACCATCCGCGTAAAAAGCGGAAAGCACGCGGGCGAGCCCACGAAGGCGGATTTCACGGTAAGCGGCATAGGCCAGATACCTGTCATCCTGCAGGGCCTGCGTGCGCCTAAAAAAGACTTATAAAACATTCACCAGATAGTCCATCCATGAGACTGCTCATTTTAGGACTGATAGCGGCATCATTGCTCCTTGCCGGATGCAGCGGAAGCAAAACCACGGGCTGCAAGGACAACTCCGGATGCAAGTCATGGCAATACTGCAACACCACCGGCGGCACGTGCGCCACTCTCGCCGGATACTGCGATTCGGACCTCCAATGCACCGACAACATGACGCGCTGCGACCTCGAACGGACGCACCTCTGCATTTACAAGGAGGGCCAGTGCAGGACGAACGCCAACTGCCAGGGCTGGCAGGTGTGCGATTCCGCCCAGGCGTGCAGGCCCGCGCCCGGATTCTGCGATTCCGATTCCCAGTGCGACCCCGTCTTCGAATTCTGCAACCCGTCCACACACAAGTGCGGCCCGGCTCCCGGCTACTGCGTGGCCGACACGGACTGCGACTCGTGGAAGAAGTGCGACATAGTCAGCAAGAGGTGCTACATGCTCGAAGGCAGGTGCGACCTCGACGGCGACTGCCAGACCTGGCAGACCTGCGAAATAAAGACGCACGTCTGCAAGCCCAAGGTCGGCTTCTGCATCAACGACGACAACTGCCCGGCATGGTCCAAGTGCGACCTCGTGACGCAGAAATGCATCGCGAGGCAGGGCTACTGCCTTGCGGACAACGAATGCAATGAGTGGGAATACTGCGGGACGACAACGCACCAGTGCACGCCCTCGAAGGACCGCTGCGGCAGCGATTCGCAGTGCGGCAAATGGCAGATTTGCGACAGCAACCACTACTGCAGCGCCAAGGCGGGCTCGTGCGACGACAACGCGGACTGCGTGCAGGGTGAAGTGTGCAACCAGGCTACCCACGCCTGCCAGTAGCGTTTTTCCCTTTCTTTTTATTTTCCCCTTTTCATCCCTATTCATTCGCATTTCCTTTGTCATGGCCAGAGCCCGGGCTCCTCATCGGATAAAATGGAAATAAATAAGCGCGCGGCTTGCGGGCATTGCGCCCGTTGCGCCCGGCAATCAATCCTCAGAGGTGATGCTCGGCTGCGTCCCGGTCGGCGGCGCATGGCCCGGCCTTCCGCCCGGCCTGGTCGGGGGCCTGCCTCCGGGCCTCACGGCCGGGGCGCGTTCAAGGGATACCGTGACGCTCTGGTCCGAATCAGGCACGAATGTCTGTTCGGCGTCCAAATACCCTCTCTTCCTGAACCTCAGGCGAACCTGCTCGCTTCCCGTCCCGTAAGAAACGGAGCACTGCCCTGACGCATCAGATACGCAAAGGCTGTTTTCGCCATCAAGGACCTCGACGCCTGCCGGCGTCGTCCGTATGGCGATGTTGAATGTGACCGGCGAAACCGCGGGCGCGGCGTCCAACACCTCGGCGGCGGTGGCCGTTTCGGCAGCGCCCGCATCCAGGCCCGCCGAGGTGACCGGAATCGGCACGAGCGGCGGGGCGCGGGATGCTTCCTTTCCCATGGAGTCCGTCGCGCCCGCGCTGGCCGCCGAAGCGGCCCGGTCTTGCGGCGTACCGGTATTGCTCCTCGACCATATCGCGACCCCCGTCAGGGCTCCGAGGCCCAACACGGTGGATACAACCGCGGCGGTCGCTATCCTTTTATTCCTGCGCGATTTATCCCGATTGAATTGCGTAATCACAGTGGGGCTGCCAGGCTTCTTCCCCTTTCCTTCCTGCTGAGCAGCGGCTTCGTCGCCAACTGACGCGTCCAGGGGGACCGGCTTCACGACCCCGGCCTCGAGCGCCATGGCCGACCTCTTCCTCCCGTCTATCTCTACGCCGCGGATTTCATCCGCGACGACTATGCTGGGAAGGTCCGCTTGGGCGGGCTCTTCCTCGGCCTTGGGCTTGGCCTTCGGCTCGATTTTCACCCGTCTTAGCGCATCCTGGAGCTCGGTCATGCTCTGGTACCTGTCTGCCGGGTCCTTCTCGAGGCAGCGCATGATGACCGAATCGAGCCCCTCGGGAATCCCCCTGAGCGGGACCCTCTTGCTCGGGAGTTCAGGAGTGTCATTCTTAATTTTCGGGTAAAGCTTGGCGAAAATGGCGTTCGGGGTGGTTCCGGCCTCGTCCGACTTGAACGGGGGGGAGCCTGTCGCCATCTCGTACATCGTCGCCCCGAGCGAATATATGTCCGCCCTCTTGTCGACCTCCTTGCCTTCGGCCTGCTCCGGGGACATGTAGTCCATGGAGCCCATCACGAAGCCGACCTGGGTGCGGAATGATTTGGAGACCTTGCTGTCCTCGACCTTGGCTACGCCGAAGTCCATCACTTTGACCGTCTGCCTCCCGTTGGTTCCGACGACGAACAGGTTTTCGGGCTTGATGTCCCTGTGGATGATGCCCGCTTCGTGGGCGGCCGCGAGCCCGTCGCACGCCTGGATGAAGTATTTCTGCAGGGCTTCGGGCTCAAGGCTCCCCTTCTCGTCTTTCAGCTGCTTCATGTCCCTGCCGTTAAGCATCTCCTGGACGATGAAGGAAAACCCGTCCTTCTTGTCCTGGAGAAGCGTGTATATAGTAGTGATATTCGGGTGGTTCATTTTCGCGAGCGCCCTCGCCTCCTTGAAGAACCTGACCCTGGCCATCTCGTTTCCGAACATGTCGGCATTCATGACCTTGACGGCGACCTCCCTGTCGAGGGAGTCGTCCCTGGCCGCGTAAACGTTGCCCATCCCGCCCTCGCCGATTTTCGCGATGAACGTATAGCCGTGCTCCGCGAACTTCTCCGTGAGCATCGACTCGAGCCTCTCCACCGCGTCTTCATATGATTCCGGCACCTGGAGCTCGGGGTCGGTCGGCTTGGAGATTATGACGATCTGCGGGCCTTCTGAAAGGGGGACGCCCTTGCCCTTCATCGGAGCTTTCGGAGGGGCGGCACCGAGCCTGTCCTGCGTGCCGCTACCTGGTTTCTTGGAATGGGACATGTTATACTTTGTGTTAGAAAAGTATTTTAAACCCCAACCCCAAGGCCGTGCTGTCCGGTTGGGTGGCATTCCCCATTACCTTTTTAAAGTGTTTTAGTTAATGTTTGTCCATGAAGCTATCACATGACGAGCTTACTGGAAAGAGGAACGCGAGGAAAGAAGCCGAATCCTGCCCCGGCCCGCTCCGGAAGGCCTTCTTGAACGCGGCATTGATTGGGGCAGTCGCCCTTTCATCCCAGGTGGGAATGGTTGGCAGCGCCAGGGCGCAGCCCGTCCCGGAGCAGGGCCAGCCCGTTCCCGTAGAGACAGCCGCGCCGGCCGAGGTGCCGGCCCCGCCGGTGCCGACAGCGGCGCCGATTGCGCAACCGGCAGCGCAGCAGTATACCGCCGAAGGCAATGCGGTACAAGTCGCCGACCCGAACGGCTCGCACAACGTTTATTCAGTCAGCAGCCAGCGCGGCTTCGCCCCGAGAATCAGCGTCGAAGGTCCGTGCAGGCTTACCGTCCGCTTCTATCCTGCAGTGCTCGGCGAGCGCTTCCCGAGCCCGGAATCGGAATTCGCCCGCCAAATCAGTTACACGCTCGGCCCCCAGGGCGGCCAGCAGGCGGCCGGCTCATTCTCCGGAGTGACGCGCTCCTCGCAATATACCAGCGCCGACATCGCCAGCAACAGCGGGCTTGTCGTAGGTTCGCCCATCGAAACCACAATCCAGGTGCCCGCGGGACGCAACGTCCTCACGGTCACGGCCCCGAACGGCCTCCTTGAAGTCGTCCGCGTGGAGCGGCTTCCCGCTACGCCGGTGGCAAGGCCGGTGCAGCCCGCGCAGCCGCGGCCCATCCAGCCTCCTGTCCAGGCGCCTGCCGAACCGTCCGAGGAATCATTGCGCCCGGCATTCACATTCGAAGGCTCGAGGACTCCGCTCCGCGGCCTTGGGACCGCGGACAACCGCGGCGACATATACGCGGCGGAGGCCCTCGGCTACATCAGGCTGAGCGAATCGCTCAGCCTCCTCGTGGGCGGCATGTTCACGACATACGGCCTTGCCATGACAGCGCCGCAGGCTGAAACCAGCCTGCGCAGCTATTCGGGCGACCTTGCGGCCGGGCTTGCCTACCAGAACGGCGCCCACTTCCTCTACGGCCTCGGATACGGTGGCTACCGCGGCATCCAGACCAGCGTGCTTTCCATCGCGGACGGGCGCACGCTCGAAGAGCTAAGCAGCGGCTTCGAATACGGCGGAAGGGCCGGATACAGGTACTCGGACGTTTTCGGCGTGCAGGTGCAGGGCGGCAACAACCCGTTCAATCCTCTTTCAGCGCGCGTTTTCGGCGCATTGCCGCGAACCCTTACGTGGGCGGAAGGCGTATCCCCATACGTCGAGGCGGATTTCCTCTGGCTCCACACGCTCCGGCCTGCGGGCACGCCCGGCTTTGTAGGGCTCACCTCGCTTGACGAGAACTCGTTCCACGTGCGCGCCCTTGCAGGCATTCCGGTTTACCGCCTCGGCCCGTTCGTGCCCATCGCAATCGCCGGCGGGGAATTCAACATCTCCGGCGGCAGCGTGACATCCGGAACCGGCATCTTCGGAGGCGGGGTCAGGACGTTCTTCACCCGCGGGCTGGACCTCGAGGCATTCGGCGCGGCGACGCTGCACGGGGACCCGCTGGTTCTCCTGCGGCTCGGCTACCGCATGTAATAACGGGTTCCTTGCGAAAATGCCGCCCAAGGCGGCATCATTTTATCTTTTTCTCCCCCTTTCTCTTCCATGGGCATCAGGTTCGGGCCGGCAGGCATACCAATCCAATGCGCCGGGGAAAGCACCTTGGAGGGCATCAGGTGCTGCAAATCCCTCGGGCTCCGCGCCATGGAGATGGAGTTCGTCCAGGGCGTCCGCATGAAGGCTGATTCCGCCAAGGAGATACGGCCGGTCGCGGACTCGCTCGACGTCTCGCTCTCCTCGCACGCGCCGTACTTCGTGAACCTCTGCTCGGACGAGCCGATCAAGATAGCGAACTCGAAGCGCCACATACTCGCATCGGCCCGCATCACGGCCCTTGCCGGGGGCAACATCACGGTATTCCATCCCGGATTCTACCAGAAGCTCGCCCCCGAAGAGGCGTTTCGCAGGGCGAAGGCGGTCCTTGGGGAGATTGTCGCCGAGCTGAAGGCCGACGGGGTGAAAATCCGCCTGGGCGCGGAGACGGTCGGGAAGAAGGGCGCGTTCGGCGGCCTGAAGGAGAATATACGGCTCTCCCAGGAGCTGGAGATGGTGGAGCCTGCCATTGATTTCGCCCACCTGCACGCGCGCGGCGATTTTCGGATAAAGGGCGAGGAGGACTACCTTGCCATATTCCGCCTGCTGGAATCCGAGCTGGGCGATTACGTGAAGCGGTTCCACTGCCATTTCTCCGAGATAAACTACGGCGAAAAGGGCGAATTGAACCACTTCCCCCTCGGGACCAACAACGAGCCGCCTTTCCGGCCATTCATGAAGGTATTGGCCGAAAACGGCTACTCCGGGACCGTCATATGCGAGACGCCCAAGCTGGATGCCGACGCGCTGACGATGATGCGCGAGTTCGAGAGGGCCGGCAAGGCCCGGGCGGGGGGATGACATGGCGTTGCTCATCGATTACCTTGAAGAGGCGGCCGCGTTCCTTCGCGAGAAGAAGCTGAAGCTGAAGAAGCTCGACGAGCAGTACCGCCACATCTACGACCGCGATATCAAGAAGGAGATGGCGCAGACGCGAATCGAAATCGCGAAGAAATCTTCCGAGGTCACGAACGAACTGCTGTACAACCTCGAGGAGTTCCGCTCCCTCCACAAATACTACCCTGAGCTCCTTCAGGCCTACACGGAAGACGAGTACATCGGGAAGGTCATATCGAAAAAGGCGTGGCTTCTCGATTACACGCCCCTTCCGGCACAAGCCGCCGCGGGGAAGCTGGAAGAGCTGAAGGCCTTGCGCGCCCAGCTGAAAGACGCGAAGAAATTCCTCAAGGGCTGGGTCGGGACGGTCAGCGCGCGGTCCTTCGTCGCGACGTATCCGGTGCTGCGCGGCTACCTAAGCGGGGACATCGACAAGGTCGACGTGGTCTCGGCGATAAGGAAGGCCGACAAAATCCTGCTCCGCGAAGGCTGGCTCCTCCTCATCGGAGACTCCCTGATAGGGATACCCATCGCGAAATTCATGACCCAGATAAACAACCTGCTTTACGAGGAGATGACCGCCCGGACGGCATACGTGCGCTCGCAGGGGCGCGGCACGGTGGCGGAGACGGTGGCCCTTCGGAAATATCAGGAAATCACGAAGAAACGCCTGCATTATGAAAAGGTGCTTACGCAGGTCCTGCTCTCGAACCCGCCCTACCTCAAAACGCTCAAGAAAAAGAAGAACTGGCTCTCGCGCGAGAAGGCCGGCAACCTCGACAAGCTGGTCCAGTCGATAACGCCGCACACCATCAAGGAGCGCGTCTGGCTGAACCAGATGCGGAAAAAGCTCGAGGAGAAATGACTGCCTGCGGCAATAAGCCGTCCATGCGCCGGCTTTTTGCATTTTTGGCCCGGCCCCCTGTTCCAGGCCCTCAGACTCCGCTCATGCGCTCCTCAATCTTCTTCTTCTGGCCCGGCGTGATGCGCGGGTCCTCTTTCAGGAAAAGCGAATAGAAGTTGAGGAGCAGCTGCTTGGTCTTCTTCCCGTCCAGGTTCCGCGCCTTCCTGATATGGTCGTCCGAGCGCGGGTCGTCGAGGAACAGGTAGCATATCGCCAGGAAGAAATTCGTGGTCGGGTCGTCCGGCTCTATTTCGAGCGCTTCCGTGAACGCCTCGACCGCCTTCTCTATCTCGAAAAGCTCGAAATGCGCCATCCCCTTTATCTGGTAATACCTGGACTGGCGCCCGAGGAGGAGAGCGCGCTCGAAACAATCCTGCGCCGCGTCGTAGTTCCGCATCTTGAGCGAGATGACGCCGCGGAGATACCACAATTCGTCGTTGCCGGAATCCGCGAGGATGAGCCTGTCCAGGACGGCTGCCGCCTCCTTGAACTTCAGCTCCCTAAGGAGCGACCTCGCCCTCTCCAGTTCCTGCATAGCCTAACTATCGAACGAAAATTAATAAAACCCCCAATCGGGGCCTGCCCGGGCAATGATATATAAAACGTTCTCTACACAATTTTATCGTAATTAAAGTAAAGAAGTGGTAAAATGGCAGAGACATTCCGCGAAAGGGAGGCCCCGAAGCCAGCCCAGAAGATGCTGCCCTCAATCAGGCGCGAGGAGCGCGAGCTTCACGGCCCGCTGGACGCGCTTGGCCGGGGCGCGCTGCACATCCGGATTCCAGCCCAAATCACGAGGCCCGGCGACGAGCGGGCCGTCTCGAGGGCCGACCTCGACATGCGCATCGCCCGGAACGTGTCCGAGCTGAGGCTTGAGGGCTCGACTCCGCTGCATGCCCGTTTCCTCCGGATGCTCGAAGGCATCTGACAAGCGTCCTGAAAAAACCAGGGCCATAACCAATATCCGACTGCGTGGCGGTTCGATATGAAACTTGTTGCCGATTCCAAGGACTTTTCTTCCGACAAGCGGGCGCTGGGTTTCGCCCTGCTGCTCTGCCTCTCGATACCGCTGATGTTCGCCCCGCTTTACCTGCTGGTGGCGCCGTCGATGCTCGGCATCCCTGCTCCGGCAGCGCTCGCCATCCTGCTGGGCGGCCTCGTCCTCATGCTCTTTTTCGGGCTATTCCTGAAGGGCCGGGGAATCCTCTTCAAGGTGCCGCTCCGCGTGCTCGACAATGGAATCCTCATCCAGCCCGCCACCGGCTTCATTCCCATCATGGCCCCCTATGCCGACATTTCCGCAATCGAGCTGTTCTACGGCGAGGAAGGGAAGGTGAAGAACGGATGCCTGGTCTCCTCAGCGAAATCCGGCCGGATTCGGAGCACCGAGAACTTTTCCGACGCCCTCTCCCTGAAATCGTTCACCGAGCTCATCCATCCCGTCCTTGAGCAGAACGGCTTCCGCCTCGTGGATTCCCAGGAAGGCAAGGACTCGGCGCGGTTCTCGTTCCGCAGGCCGATCATCCCCCCCGGCGCGGGGGCGGCCCCGCAATGGCGCATTTAAAAACACTAGCAACTATTTATTATAACATGCTTGGGCAGAAACAACACCTTCCCAGAATACGTCATGCCCCTCCAATTCGGGGGGAGCGCGAACTTCTGTGCAAGACAGACGAGGCGAGCGTCAGCAGGATGCGCTCTCCCAAGCGATACGCCGGCATGGTCGAGAGGCTCCAGAAGCCCGCGGAATCGGACCGGCTCCTGGAAATGTCGTTCGGCCTTACCGTCGCGCGCGAATCCGGCGAAGGGGCATACGACATCTCCCCGGAATTTTCCGCCAATTTCATCCTGAGGTTCCTCGCCCTGCGCCTCGCCCGGAGCATCCACCCGGAAAATTTCGTGAACGTCCGCGAACTGCGGATTTCAGGCAGGTGCGGGTGGCCCGCCGGGGCTACTTATTCGGATTTCGTCCCGGACGAAACGGGCGTGATGGCGCGGCGCGCGGAATTCTCCCGCAGGTTCTACTCCTCGGACTTCCAGGCGGACAGGGTGGCCATCCAGCTCGAGTCGAACGCGGTCGAGCATGACTCGAACCCTGCTCTCGCGAATTTCGCGCGCATCATGGAGCTGTCCGGAATTTCCGTCCCGCATCCCGAGGCCAATTACCATATGGCGGGGAAGAGGACGGTATTCTTCGAGGTCCTCGGCGTGGACGTGCACAAGGCCTTCTCGGCCGCAGTCCGGTTTTCTCCGGAGCCCGAGGAGTCCCTCGCCCTCATCTCGACGATTTGCGCGGTCATGTTCAGCCATTACAACCGCATGAACCCCAAGAACGCGTATCTCCTTGCCCGGAGCTTCGGCAACTTCGGGTTCGAGGACACATCAAGGATAATCTACAACATCCTGTCCTATGCCGCGGCCCGGAAGGCCCGGTGCGACCTGAATGAGGGTGGGATGGGGCTGTTCAGCGAGCTCCATTCGTCCATGCAATTCACCTACGCGATGGCGCTCGCCCTCCCGTGGAAATCCGAATCCGGCATGCCGAGAAACGGCTGGCCGGTGGCAATAGACCCCCGCCTCCTGTAAGCGCATTTAAAAACACTTACAAAGATTAATTATAACATGCGCGAAAAGGACCTTGCACACCCCAGGATGCTTCATGCCCCGCCAATCCGCGGCAGGCGGGAGCCCTTATGCAAGTCCGACGAGGCGAGGGCAAGCCGGATGACGGGGCCCGAAAAATACGCGGGCATGGTGGAGCGGCTGCAGGTGGCGGGCAGCTCGCCGTTCTCCAATTCCATGCGGTTCGTCATCCACCCCACGCCGGATGGGACCAACGTCTATCCGTTTTACCCGGAGAACCCCCGAAATCCCATGCTCCGCTTCCTGTCGCTGCGCTTGGCCAAGAGCCTTTTTCCCGACAATTTCGTGGACATGCGCGAACTGAGGATATCGGAGCGGAGGGGCAAAATCGTATCGGCGATGTACTCCGTTTATGTGCCTGACCAGACCGGCGTGATTCCCAGGCGGGACGAATTTTCCCGGAATTACTACGGGAGCAGGGGCAACGAGAGGCGCGAACAAATCCGCAATGACGCGGCGAGAACCGAGCACGAATCCTGCCCCAGCCTGTCCAGCGCAATCCGAACTGCTGACCTTGCGGGCATAATCGTCCCGCATCCCGAAGCCAATTACCATTTTTCAGACGGCAATGTCGTCTTCTTCGAAGTCCTCGGCATAGATTTCCCCAAGGCGTTCAGCGCCGTGAATACGCTCGCACCCGGCATCGGTGAGCCCATCGTGCTCCTTTCCATGATTTACGGGGTGATGCTGCGCGACTATTCAAAACGCAATCCCGGCTACGTCTCCCGGCTCGGGAGCCGGTATGAGCGCCTGGATTTCGACTCGATAACGCTGAGCGCCCTGTGCGGCCTTCTCGAGATGACCGATTCGCCTTTTGCGCTGCAGCGCGGTTTCTTCCGGGAGATCCACACCATCCTGCATGACGTTTTTGAAAGGGCTGTCATGGTGCAGGAAGGCCTGAAATCCGCGCCAATCGTCCCGCAATACCCTGTATGGCTGGACCCGGCGCTGAAATAGCGCGGCTTGTTTCCCCCTATTCCATCTCAATCGTTCCGGGCGGCTTGTTCGTGATGTCGTAGACGACGCGGCCGACCGTGCGGATTTCGTTCGTGATGCGCGTGGAAATCCTCTCAAGGACTTCCGGGGGTATGTGCGAGAAGTTGGCAGTCATCCCATCCAGGGAGCGCACCGCCCTGACTATGACCGTATACTGATATGCCCTCTCGTCCCCGCGCACGCCGACCGTTTTCGACGGGAGGAGCGCGGCGAAATACTGCCAGGGCCTCTCCATCTTCTTCGCGGCGACCGCCGCGTCAATCTCGTTTTCCGCGATGTCGCAGGCCTCCTGGACGATATGCACCTTCTCCTCGGTAATCTCGCCGACTATGCGGACCGCGAGGCCCGGGCCGGGGAACGGCTGCCTCTGGTGGACGCTTTCAGGGAGCCCCAGCTCCTTTCCCACCAGCCTGACCTCGTGCTTGTAGAGCTCGCGGAGCGGCTCGCACAGTTTCAGGTGCATCTTCTCAGGAAGGCCGCCGACGTTGTGGTGGCTCTTTATCGTGTCCCGCCCCATCCCCCCGCTCTCTATCCAGTCCGGGGCTATCGTGCCCTGTATAAGGAACTTGACGTCCGTCTTCTTCGCCTCCTCCTCGAAAATGCGCACGAACGCCTCGCCGATGATTTTCCTTTTCGTCTCCGGCTCGATGACGCCCTTGAGTGCGTCAAGGAACCGCTTCCGGGCATCCACGACTTTGAGGTCTACGCCAAGCGCCACCGCCGCCTCCTTCACCTTCATGGTCTCGTCCTTCCTCATGAGCCCGTTGTCGACATACACTATGTGGAGCTGGCCCGGGACGGCGCGCGCGGCGAGCGTCGCCGCAACGAACGAGTCGACGCCGCCCGATACGGCGGTAATAGCGTGGTCCTTCCCCATCTTCCTGCGGATGTCCGCCTCTGCCTGGATGATGAATTTTTTCGCGTCGAATGCCATTGCTATGCACCTGAGGTTATGGTCGGGTCGATTCCGAGCGCCACCGAGACGATGCTCACCGTGGCGGCCCAGACTGCGAACCTGAGCAGCAGGACGATTATGGATATCGCTATCGCGTGCGGAATGGATATGTCATGGACGGCCGAATACGCCCTGGCATACAGGTAGACCATCACGTAAAGCGTCGTGACGAAAAAGACCGCGAGCAGCCCCGCGATTCCTATGCACGGGAGCGGAAGCAGGAACGAGGACACCATCGAGAACCCGGCCGCGAGCCAGATTACGGACGACACGTACAGGTGCTGGCCGAGGGCGCCCTTGCCGCCGGTCAGCTTCGCAAGGCCGAAGGCGATTCCCTCGCACCCTATCATGACGACCGTGCCGAAAACGACGTAGAGGAAGAACTGGTAGCCTGCCGCCGGTATGAGGATGCCGTAGTCTATGCTCGGCATGTCGGTGTCCATTATCTCTGCCATCGTGTCGTACTTGGCGTTCGCGAACAGCACGAACTCGGCCGTGTTGAGTATCCCTATCCCGAGGAGGACGAAGCCCGCGAGGATGATGATTCCGAATGCGAGGCTCGCATCCGTTGTCTTGGCCGCCTCGGCTATCGCGGCCGTGTGCCTGTCGAAGGAGAACATGTCCCTGGCATACCGCCAGCTTTTTGCGACATCGCCGACCTTGATGCCGGCGACGCTCTCGATGCGCGGCAGCTTGCCCGCAGCGTAGCCTATCTTCTGGGCTTTCACCGCAGCTTTCTTTCCTCCCATGGCTACCTATTCCAGCGCCTTCTTTAAATAAGTTTGGCGGCTCTTTCAATGCATGAAGGTCATCGCAGACCTGCATGTGCACAGCAAATACGCCCGGGCCACCAGCCCCCGCAACGACATCCCCGGCCTCTCGAAGGGGGCGAAAGTCAAGGGCATCGACGTCATGGCGTCCGGAGATTTCACGCATCCGGCCTACTTCAACGAGCTGCGCCGCGACCTCTCGGGCGGGGAAACCGGATCCGGGCTCTACATGCACGGCGGCGTTCAGTTCATCCTTTCCACCGAGCTGTGCGTCAGCTTCGAGCTGGGGGGCAAGAACAGGCGCATGCACATGGTGGTGCTCGCCCCGTCATTGGATGTGGCGGCCCAGATGAACGAGCGGCTCGCGAAATTCGGCAACCTGTCCGAGGACGGCCGGCCCACGCTGAGGTTATCGTGCGCCCAACTCGCGGAGGAGCTTTTCTCCATATCGAAGGATATCGCCATCATACCCGCCCACGCGTGGACGCCCTGGTTCTCGATTTTCGGCTCGAAAGCCGGGGTGGACTCGGTCGAGGAGGCCTTCGGGGACCAGGCAAAAAACATATTCGCGCTCGAGACCGGCCTCTCAAGCGACCCCGCGATGAACTGGATGCTGAGCTCGCTCGACCGCTATTCGCTCGTCTCGAATAGCGACGCCCACAGCCTGGAGAAGCTCGGCCGCGAGGCGAACGTGTTCGAGCTGGAAGAGCTTTCATACCGCTCGCTCATGGATTCTATACGCACCCGCAAGGGATTCCAGAAGACCTACGAGTTCTATCCGGAGGAGGGGAAATACCATTACGACGGCCACAGGGACTGCCATGTCGTCTTCTCGCCCTCGGAATCAAAGAGCCACAACAACACCTGCCCGGTGTGCAGGAAGAAGCTGACGATAGGCGTTCTGCACCGCGTGAGCGACCTTGCCGACCGGAAGCTGGGATTTCGGCCCGAGCGCGCGGTCCCGTTCCAATACACGGTCCCGCTCACGACGGTCATATCCAAGGCGATGAAGAAGCCGGAGACGTCCGCGCTCGTCCTCGAGGAGTACTCCAAGCTCATCCGCTATTTCGGGAACGAGTTCGCGGTCTACGAATCGTCCGAAGACCGGCTCCGCCTTGCGGCCTCGAAGGAGATTGCCGACGCGCTCGTGCGCGTGAATGCCGGGAAAATCTCGTGGGTTCCTGGCCATGACGGGGTATTCGGAGAGCTCATATTGGACGAAATGAAGGCCGAGCAGAAGAGGGGGGCAGTTGACCGAAAACAGAAGAGCCTTGAGGATTTCTAAAAAACAGTCCTTTTAGCCCGGTTATCCTTTTCCCGCGGACTTGTCCCGCGTGGGCTTCCGCTTTTCTTCTTCGGGCTTGGGAGCCGTCCGGGGCGCATCCATGCGCATCCCCGCGCTTCCGCCTCTAGGCTTCGCGGGCATTCCGTAATCCTGCCCCCCGAAAATGTTGACGAGGATGGGTATTGCGTAGAACGACGCGGCGAATCCGGCGATCGCGCCGGTGAGCAGCCTCATAAGGTTCGTGCTTTCGTATTCGAACGGGATGACATTCCCGCCGAAAAGCGGCTTGTCGATTTCGGTGAGCAGCTGGAGCCCGCCGTCTATGGCAATCGGCACCATGGCGAGGATGAGGTAGGCGGCCGGATGCATCGAGCGGGATTCTATGCGCCGCACGAACGGATAAATCGCCCCGGCGAGGAGCATCGCGAAATAGATGCCGAAATCCCTGGAGCACACGGGCATCTTGTACCCCACCGCGCCGTCTTTCTCGACCTTTATGCCCCGGCGGTCCGCGAGGTCTCCGACATAACCCTCGTTCTGGGCGGTGCAATCGGCTATCCAATACGACTCGTTCGCGTTGAAGACGCACAGCGAGCGCGAGAGCTTCTGGTGGCAGGTGGGGGCGAATGCGTCATAGGCGTATCCCATGTCCTGGTGAAAGGCCAGGAACGGCACGATGACCATAGAGCCGGCAAAGAGCAGGAAAAACAGCATGTATCCGGCGTAAGCGATTTTGGCCTTGTCCATCGGCGTTAGGTTAGTGGAAAGGTTTTTTAATTAGTTTCACGATTAGTTGGCAAGGTGATCGAATGAGCACAAAGCTATCTAGACTCTACGGAATGGACATCTTCACCGATTCGGGGAAGTTCATCGGCAACGCACAGGACTTCATCGTCGACCTTGAAGGCGGCGAGGTATCCAGGATTCTGATTGAAGCGCTTCCGGTCGGCAAAGAGGACGCGAAGAAAGCCCTCCGCGAGAAGAGCATCCTTTACAAGAACGTGAAATCGGTCGAGGATGTCATCGTCGTGAGCAAGGGCCCGGCCGTGCACCCCCAGTGATCATCCCATGGGAAGCACGCTGAAGAACATAATCCTCCTTGTTATTTCGCTGCTGATAGGCATCGGCGTCACTTACATGGGCACGTCGCTCATGGAAGGGACGTTCCCTATCGACCAGCAGCTCCAGATAATCTTCGCTGTCATCCTAACGATTTTCGCCTACACCGCCTTCTACTTCATGACCAAGGGCAGCGGCTGACAGCCATTTATCTATCTTCCTTTTCAGTCTTTCATCCGGGACGACCACCACCAGCCCTTCGTTCGGCTGGCCGTATATGATTATGTCATTCCTGCCGGCGCTCCTTATGAACGCCAGGGCGGTGAGGTCCTCCTCGCCGTCGATAAGGACTGCCCCGCCCTTCTCGATGAGCATCGGGGCGTCGGCTATTATCGATTCGGAGAGCGTCCCGGGCGGGTTGCTGTAGCGCGCAGGATTCCTGAACGCATCATTGAGCACGCGCTTGCGTTCCTCCGGAAGCTCGTGCCTCATGAAAAGATGGTCGAAGACCGCCAGGTGGGGCCGTATCCCATGGCCGAGCAGGCCGAGCGTGCAGACGTCCCCGATGGATATGATGCGGTGCGTCCTTGCGAGCTTGTCAAGCCCTTCGTAACCCTTCTGGAGCTTTCCGAGGGGCTCCTTGAGCGCGGCTTTGACGCCCGCAGGTATTGTGACCATGGCAGGAATGCCCGAATAAGATTATTTAAGGCTCTGAGCCCTTCTCAAAGCCCCACGATGTCTATCGTGACATGCGTCCACGTCGGCGCATTGTGGTTGGGCGTCACTTCGATGACGTTGCTGTCCAATGTCCCAACCGCGGTAAGAACCCCGACAGGGAACGCGAGCCCCGTGCTGACCGCCCCCCCGCTTCCGCAAGTTATATCTAGCAGGGTTTCGCCGCCCGCATTCGTTCCGGCGTATGCGAACACATAGTTGCCGACGTTCACCGGAGAGAAGTCATTGATGACGCTGTTGTACGAATCGAATTCCGTGTCGAGGCACGCCGTGGGCGCGACTCCGCCGTCCGGCCCTCCGTCAAGTCCCGCATCCGGGCCGCCGTCCAGCTCCCCCCCGCTTCCGCAGGGTGCGTTGACTTCTATCGTGGCATGCGCCCATGTCGGCGCATTGTGGTTCGTTGTCACCGTAATCGTCCTGCCGTCAGCCGTAAGGACAACCGGAACCCCGATCGGGAACGCGTAGCCCGTTACGACCGGCACGCCGCCCTTCGTGATGTTCATCAGCGTATCTCCGGCCATATTCTCCCCGACGTACTCGAACGTGAATCCCCCGACCGTGACCGGCGTGCTCGCGTTGATTACGCTGTAGAACGAGGTCGTGACATCGGCACAGGCATCCCCGCCGTCCATGTCCGTGTCGGCGTCCACGTCGACATCGGCATCGACGCCTCCGTCCACTATGACGCCGCCATCCGTATCGGTGTCCGCGTCCATGTCCGTATCGGCATCCATGTCTACGTCCGCATCGGTTCCGGCGTCGTATCCCGTATCCGCGTCCGTATCGGTGTCGGCATCGACGTCCGCATCCATGCCCCCGTCGAGGTCTGTATCTGCGTCCGCATCAACATCGGCATCCAGGTCGGGACCGCCGTCAAGGTCTGTATCCGCATCCGCGCCCCCGTCAGAGCCGGTGTCCGCATCGGTGTCGGCGTCCATATCGACGTCCGCATCCATGCCACCGTCGCTGACGGCGGCATCCGCATCGGTTCCCCCGTCCGTGACAAGGCATCTCATGGTGGCGCTGAGCCTTGCCCTCTTCGGGTCGCTTACCATGACCTGCGTGGCGGTGACGTCTATCTCTATTACCGTCGTTACGACGCCGAACGTCACCGTCGCGTTCTCCCTTATAGGAACGTTGTCGCCGCTGGTGCCGACAAGCACATGGCACGAATCCAGGACATCGACTATCGCCCTCTGCTCGCCTCCGGATTCGTCCGTCGTTTCGAGCCTGAAGTTGAAATCGCCTATCGGAAGTATGCCTCCGGCCTCAAGCAGGCTGGATACTGATTGCGGCGTGCAGACCGGGTCCGCCGGGACGCAGTCCCCGCCGTCAGTCCCGCCGTCCGAGCCCCCGTCGCTTCCGCCGTCCGTGACGTCGGCATCCGTATCGGCATCGGGCCCCCCGTCGTTATGGGCCCCGCCGTCGTTTTGCTGGCTGTTCGGCGGAATCGGGACGTAATTGTCAATCGTCCTGTCCCCGCACGCATGCAGGCCGAGCGTCATGGCGGCGCCGGCTGCCGGCGCAAGAAGCCACTTGGAAAACTTGCTTTTCGCATCCCGCCCCTCGGCTCCCCTCTCCCCCTTTCCCATCTCAGAATCCGTATCCTTGTGCAATCTGTTCATGAATTCCCCACCCTCTGTTAATATTGTTGTCTGTTTGTGATATATTTGCTAAGTTTTTTAAACAAATAGTCATGACTGGGAAAATATGGGCATCAGGCCGTCCTGATTGGCGAGAAGGAAAAGAAGATGAAAAAATTATGAAAAAATGAAAAAACTAAGGGCTGTGCACGTCTACAGTGACATGGCCCCACGTCGGAGCGCAGTGGTTGGGCGTGACGTCCGCGACCAATCCCCCCGCGAGCGGGAAGGTGGCCATGACCCCCACCGGGAAGGTCTGGTTCGCGACCGTATCGGCGCCGCACGTGATGGAGAGCACCATGCCCGTGGCGTCGGTCCCGCCGTTGTAGTCCACCGTCAATGCGCCCACCGTGACAGGCGTGGCGTCGTTGATGACGCTGTTGAACGTATCCTCGAAGGCTTCGGCGCACAATCCCGCGTCCGTGTCAGTGCCGCCATCGGTCACTCCGCCGTCCGTGGTTCCCGCATCGACGTCCGTGTCGGCATCGACATCGGCGTCCACGTCCACATCGGCATCCAGCCCGCCGTCCATGTCGGTGTCCGCATCGGTATCCGCGTCCATGTCGGTATCGGCGTCGACATCCGTGTCGGCGTCCATATCCGCGTCGGCGTCAGCGCCGGCGTCGGTTACCCCGCCGTCGGTCTCCTCCTCGATGCACCTCATGGTCGCGGTTATCCTCGCGCCCTGGTCGCCGATTGTGACCTGCTCGGCCTTGACATCGACCTCTATCTTGCCCGGGACGGCTACGATGGTGACCGTCGCGTCCTCATTGATTATCACATCGTCCCCGCCGGCGACCGGAACGTCGCAGATGTCCTGGAGGTCCACCACCGCCCTCTGCTCGGTCAATGATTCGTTCGTCCCTTCAAGGTCGACGTGGAAATCCCCCACGGAGAGGGCAGCCGAACCCGAATTGAGCAGGGCCGAAACCGTCTGCGGCGTGCATATCGGCGTCGGGGCCTCGCAGCCTGCGTCAGCGTCGGTATCGGCGTCAGGGCCGGTATCGCTGTCGGGGCCCGTATCAGTATCGGTGTCCGCGTCCATGTCCGAATCGGCATCGACATCCGGCCCGGCATCCTGGTTCGCCGGCGGAATCGGCACGTAGTTATCGAGAGTCTGGTCGCCGCAGGCGTGTGCGCTCAATGCGAGCACTGCCGCAGCCGCGGGGGCGAGCAGCCACTTCGAGAATGCGCCTTTCCTCTTTTCTTCCCCCGCATTCCCCTTCTCCTTGCCTTCCGGTCCTTTTTCAGATTCGACGTCCTTATGTAGCCTGTTCATGTTTCTCCCACCCATTTGTTAATATTTTTGTCTATTTGTGTTTTAGACAAAAACATTTTTAAAGATAGTTTTTTGCCGAAAAATGGCGTTTCGGCGGGAGTTTTGCCCTGGAATATCAGAGAATGCGGTGGCCTTTGTCGTTGCCGACGATGATTATGTCGAATTTCGTGAATATGCCGTTTTCCACGATTCCCGGCATGCTTTTCAGCCACTCCTCGGTCTTTTTCGGGTTCTCGAGCCTCATGTCGAAGTCGATTATGAAGCTGCCGTTGTCGCTTATCACCGGGCCGAGCTTGGCCTTCGCCATCCGGATTCTCGGCTTGTACTGCTTCAGGTGCCTCATGACGAGCGGGGCCGCGATGGGGAGCACCTCCAGGTTCACCTCGCCTTCGAGGACGCCCTCCTGGACCTTGCTCTCGTCGACAATGATGATGAATTTCTTGGCGTTGTAGCCGATTATCTTCTCGCGCGTGAGCGCGCCGCCTCCGCCTTTTAGGAGCGCGGTCTTCGTCACCTTGTCCGCCCCGTCCACAGCGAGGTCAATCTCGTCAATCGCGTCGGTCTCGGTCACGAATATGCCGTTTTCTATCGCCAGCATCCTCGAGTCGAAAGACGTCGTGACACAGGTCACCTTCAACCCCTTGCGGACGCGCTCGCCGAGCAGCTTGATGAACTCGCGCGTGGTCGAGCCGCTGCCAAGGCCTATGCACATGCCGTCCTTAACGTATCCGAGCGCGGCCTTCGCCGCATTGACCTTAGCATTCATGGAGCATCCCCTGTGTCGCGGCCGATTTTCCCTGCGGCCCCCCTGAGCGGCCTCATTCGCTTTTGCTGAACGCCACGCCCTTGCCGTCCTCCTGGCGCAGCACCTCGAGGATATTGCCCTTCGTGTCGGCGAGCGAGACTTCGGTGAAGCTTTCCCCGGCCCTGACGGTTATTATCCTGGGGCGGTTGTCGAGCATGACCTTGATGCTGTAGATTTTCTGCCTCTGGTTGTATCCGTATTCGACCTTGCAGTTCTTGAACAAGTCTTCAGCCATTGGAATCAACCCTGAGACATCTGGTAGAACCGCAGGAGCTGGGAGTCCGCCCTTCTCATCTGCGTCTCGATTTCCGGCTTCGCCGCGACGAACCCGGCTATCGCGAAGTTGAACACCTGCCTGGCGTTCCTCTCCTGCTCGGACATGCTCTGCTGCATCACCGGGCGGAGCTGCGAGAGGTCCCTCGGCGGCTGCATTTCTGGCGGCCTTATTGCCGGCTTCTGGGCCTCCCCCGTCTGCGCATGCATGGCGAGCAACGCATCGCGCCTCGACCTTCTTGCTTCCTCTTCACCAGCCATAATTATCATCCTCTTTGATACCAATAATAATGTTTTCCTGCATTTTTAAGATTATGGGAGAGGCTCTTTATCTTGAGGATTCCTTCATGCGGGAGTGCGAGTCGGGCGTGGTCGCATCAAGCGGGAAGGAGGTCGTCCTCGACCGGACCGTTTTCTATCCGAGGGGCGGCGGGCAGCCCTCCGACACGGGAAAGATAATCTCGGCCTCGGGTTCCGAGTTCCTTGTCGTGAACGTCGCGAAAAAAGACGGGAAGATAATCCACGAGCTCGACCGCGAGGCGGCTTTTTCCGTCGGCGAGCGCGTGAAGTGCTCCATCGACTGGGACCGCCGCTACAAGCTCATGCGGATGCACACCGCCGCGCACGTCCTCGGCGCGACCATGTTCAACACGCTCGGCGTCCTGATAACCGGCAACCAGCTGGAGGCGGACAAGGCAAGGTTCGACTTCAGCCTGGAATCGTTCGACCGCGCCAAGTTCGAGGAAGTCGTCCGGAAGGCCAACGAATCGCTCGCAGGCGGCGCGGAGCTGCGCGTCTATTCGCTCCCGCGCGAGGAGGCGATGAAAATCCCGGGCGTCGTGAAGCTCGCGAACGCGCTCCCCCCCTCAATCACCGTGCTCCGCATCGTGGAAATCCCCGGAATCGACATACAGGCCGACGGCGGGACGCATGTCCGGAGCCTGAAGGAGGTCGGGCGCATCGAAATATTGCGCCTCGATAACAAGGGGAGGGACAACAGGAGGATTTATTTTAGTTTATCCGGTTAATACATCGGGAGGTGTTCATATGAGCAAATACAAATTGGTAAGCGGTCTTTTCGTCATACTCGGCCTGCTCGTGATAGTCGGCGCGGCCTATATCATCATCCAGTACGCGACCGGCATGATAAATGCCGTCGTGGATTTCGTAACGACCAACGATTATTCCAAGCTTCAGCAGTGCGGCATCACGCCGCCGAGCGAGTTCGCCAAGGTGAAGAATGAGTTCGCGACGCTCATCCTTCCGACCCTGTACATCGGGCTTCCGGGCCTGCTTCTCGTAGTCTCGGCCCTCATGTTCCTCGCGGGATTCTACTACCACCGGGGGAAGCTCGAGGACGACGCGAAAAAGCACGAGGAGCTCGAGCGGGCGATGGTCCACAAGATAGTCAACAAGATGGAATCCGAGCGCGGCGGCCAGCCTGCAAGGGCGGTCCCCCAGACTCCAAGAGCCCCGGTTGCCCGGCCGCCTGCAAGGCCCTTGGCGAGGCAGGAGCCTGAGGATGAGCCGGAAGAGTCCGAAGAACCCGAAGAGGAGCCGGCCCCGGCCGAGGAAGCGCCTGCTGAGGAAGAGCCCGAGGAGCTTCCGCGCCCGAAACCGGTCCTGAAGAGGAGGAAGTGATTTCTTTTTCCGGGCGCCTTCTTTGCGCCCGATTCTTTTTGCATGGGTATTAAAGTATATTGCATCAAGATGAGTTAGCAACTTCTATCCAGCTATAGCGGGGTAGGGAAGCTTGGAGTTCCCGCTGGGCTCATAACCCAGAGACCGGTAGTTCAAATCTACCCCCCGCTATCTTTTTTCCCCCAGGGCTGGAACTCCGGAAGGCTCAGAAGAGCAGGCCGAGGGTAAAAGCGCCAAGAAGCGCGAGAAGGACATACCTCAGGGTCCTTCCGGCCGCGCATGAGAGCAGGAACCTCCACCAGGGGATTTTCAGGCTTCCTGCGATGACGCCGGCCACATCGAAAAGCGGGTTCGGGAGGAATGCAAGCGCGAATATGGCCGCCACATCATGCTTCCGCACGAACTCCTCCATTTTCTTGCTTTCCTTTATGCGGCTGTTCATGATGTCGCGGACGCCATCGCCTGCGAGGTAGCCCGTCAGCTCGCCTATGGCCGAGCCCACGCCCACGACCACCCCCAGGACGACCGGGTCCAGGGTCGAGCTCATCGCTATGACTACGGCCCAGCCGGGGGCCGGGAAGAGGATGGTGGCAGAACTCAGGAGGGCGATCAGGAACGCGCCCAGATACCCGTAGCTTCCCAGGGCCGCGATGTCATTGGAGAAGTACAGCACCGCAGCGGCTATGCCAAGCGCAGCGATTATCTGCAGGATGCCCTCGGTTCCCTTGTCCATCTTATTGACCAATTGCGGTTCAGCAATGACGTTTTCATCAGATGTCAGTAATACCTCTATTCATCATAACCGCAATAGGACTATCCTAAAAGGATTATAAAAAGGATTAGGGGTGCGTCACAACGTTGATTGTGATGAGCGTCCATGTAGGCGCGACATTCGTGGGCGTCACCTGGATTTCAAGCCCGTCCACGGTCCTGTCATACGGAGTCATTACGCCTACCGGGAACGCGACTCCCAACTCAATGGGCGTTACGCCGCACAGGATATTGAGATTGGAATCGCCTCCAGCGTTGTTGACGTATTCGAAATTGTAGTTGCCGACTTCCTGCGGCACTCCCGAATTGATTACGCCGTTATAATTCTCGGCAATCGTCCCCGGGCATGCCACCGGGCCGCCATCAGGCTCCCCGCCATCGACGTCAGCGTCCGGTCCGGCGTCAAATCCGCCGTCAACGTCCGCATCTGGACCCGCGTCCAAGTCAGGGCCCGCATCGGCGTCAGGACCGGCATCGATATCCGGTCCCGCATCATGGCCCCCGTCCGCGCCGCCGTCTTGCGCCGCATCCGCGCCTCCGTCCTCCGCCTCGAATCCGGCGGGCTGGAACGTGCACGATGATGCAGTCGTGGCGATGATTGCCGCCGGAGCGCTTGCAGCAAGGGCTATGGCGAGTACCCTCCCCATGAGCTTGTCCGTCAGGGGGGATTTCGAGAAACCTTTCTTGTCATCGGCCTTGTCCTCGGGACCCTTCTTCTGGGCTTCGATATCGTGGGTTAGTTTCATGTCAATCAACCGCTTTATGCGCTATCCTCTATTCATCGCACAACCGCCGATGGGCCCATCCCGGAATGGATAAAAAAAATCAAGGGGCCACAACGTTGATTGTGATGAGCGTCCATGTGGGCGCAGCATTCGTGGGCGTCACCTGGATCTCAAGCCCGTCCACGGACCTGTCATACGGAGTCATTACGCCTACCGGGAACGCGATCCCTGACTCTATGGGCGTTACGCCGCACAGGATATTGAGATTGGAATTGCCTCCCGCGTTGTTGACGTATTCGAAAATGTAGTTGCCGACTTCCTGCGGCACTCCCGAATTGATTACGCCGTTATAATTCTCGGCAATCGCGCCGGGGCATGCCACCGGGCCGCCATCAGGCTCCCCGCCATCGACGTCAGCGTCCGGTCCGGCGTCAAATCCGCCGTCAACGTCCGCATCAGGGCCCGCATCGACATCCGCGTCGGGACCGGCATCGACATCCGCGTCGACGTCAGCGTCCGGCCCTGCATCCAAATCTGCGTCAGGGCCAGCGTCCACATCTGCATCGACATCCGCATCTGGACCGGCATCGACATCCGCGTCGACGTCAGCGTCCGGCCCTGCATCTACGTCAGCGTCAGGGCCTGAATCATGGCCGGCATCTATATCAGCGTCCGCATCCGGGCCGCTGTCCTGCGTCGCATCCGTATCCCCGTCCTGCTCTGCCTCGAGTCCGGCAGGCTGGAACGTGCACGATGATGTAGTCGTGGCGATGATTGCCGCCGGAGCGCTTGCAGCAAGGGCTATGGCGAGAACCCTCCCCATGAGCTTGTCCGTCAGGGGGGATTTTGAGAAACCTTTCTTGTCACCGGCCTTGTCCTCGGCGCCTTTCTTCTGCGCCTCGGCGTCATGGGTAAGTTTCATAATAATCAACCAATAATATGCCTCAACCTGTTTTTAAGTGTTTCCATATGGTAAAAAGGGGCCACTTACCGCACCCTCCCCGGGGGGTGCAATAATGCCTGCCGTTTACCGGGGGTGAATGAAAAAATGGACTTTCGTTTGGACCCTGCGGGTTCCAAAATCGTCCAATTTTCATGAGAAAAACCTAGTGTTGACTGAAAGAAGAATGAAAAATGGACTCGCCTTTGACCTCGCTCGCCGCTCGGTCAAAACAGTCCATTTTCTCTGAGAAAAACCGGGGTTGAGCAGGATAAGCAAATAGAAAATGGACTCGGGGGGACTCGCACCCCCGGCCCCTCGCGATCTTGAACCCCCGTATCACCCATTGAAGGGCAGAAGACAAAGGCTCTGCAAGGCGAGTGCTCTGCTGCTGAGCTACGAGCCCATTGATTGTAAACTGATTCTAAAAGCAGTTATAAATCATTCGGAAAGATTCGGAACCGGCGGAGCTCATATCCTGGTGCGGCTATTCGCAGCCGCCCCATCCGCAGGAGAAGCAGACCTTGCACCCTTCCTGGAAAACCAGGCTTCCATCGCACGAGGGGCATATGCCCTTCTTTATCTTCTGTGCCTCGGAGAGTATTTCTGCCGGCGCATTGATGCTATCAGGAACCTGGATCGGGATTTCTTCGGACATGGGACCCCCTTTCGATTTGCGCATTAACAAAATATAAATGGTTGTTTTTTATTCGGAAAAATAAACCCATAAAAATAAAAAAAAACCACAACTCCCCCTGCAAATCAGCGCCATGCCGGCTGTCCGGCCATGATTTCATCGACGTAGGATTCGGCGTCCGCGCGCTCCTGGCGCTTGTTCTTCATGTAATACATTATCATGCCTTCCCGGACTTCGTGCCTCGGGCGGAGGTCGCCGTTCTCGTAGGTGCAGTGCTTGCAGTACCTGTTTCCCTGTTTCATTCCACCGAAATCGGATAGCCTGACCATAGGCATCCCGCAGCTCTCGCATTTCTTCAGGTCCATGTGTAATCCACCTTGACCGGGGCTTTGGCCCCGCATGTTTCCGCAGGCAACGCGTGCCCGCATGGTCGCGTTCGGTATTCGTCAATAAAGCGTTTATAGCTTGCGCTTGCCCATCGGGGAGCCCTTGCCATGCCGCTGATGCGGGGGCGGCAGGAAACTAGCAAGCAAAAACAGGTGTTTGCCGTCCGTTTGGAGCCGAGGTTCCAAAGTCCGTCAAAATATCCCGTGAGTCAAAACCCAAAGCGAGTAACAGTAAACCCGGGGAAAAATTTTCCGAGCAGGGAGCTTCGTTTCCCGTTCGTCATTTTCAATAGAAAATGCCGAGGGGGGAATTCGAATCCCCGGCCTCTCGATCTCTCAGTTGAGTGCGCTAATATCATCGGCGCATCGCCTCATCACTCATCGGGTTTTACCTATGAGTCGAGCACTCTAGCCGACTGAGCTACCTCGGCGTGTATTCCTCTTTGTCATCTGCGCCGGGGTTCTGGCGGACGGATTCCGTCCGGCAAGACCTCGACATAACCTGTTCTGTTTCGCGTGACGCTAGCAGAAAAAGCCAAGTCTTATTTAATTTGATTACCTTTAAATGCTATACGAATTTTCCGGGAGTCTGTTTATGGGCGAGGGTTATTTCGACATGCTGCGCGAGGGATTGCAGAAAGCCTACGCAGTGGCAAGCGAAGCCCGCTCCAAGGGCTTCGACCCCACCGACGATGTCGAAGTCAAGATAGCCAAGGACGTCGCGGCCCGCGTCGAGGGCATCGTCGGCCCCCCGGGCGTGACCGAGCTCATCCGCGGCCTCGAATCCAGCGGCATGGCGCGCGATGACATAGCTTTCGAAGTCGCAAAGCGCATCGCCGGCGGCGAGCTGATGAAGGGGAGCAAGGAAATCCTCATCGAGCAGGCCGTCCGCACAGGCCTCGGCATCCTCACCGAAGGCGTGCTTGTCGCGCCCACTGAAGGCATCGCGAAAGTGCGCATCAAGCGAAACCCGGACGGTAGCGATTACGTCGCGGTCTATTACGCCGGCCCCATCCGCAGCGCCGGGGGCACTGCCGCCGCGCTCAGCCTCGTCCTTGCGGACATCGCGCGCAAGGTGTGCGGCGTCGGCGACTACCGGGCCACCGATTCGCAGATAGCGCGCTATTACGAGGAGGTCACGACCTACGAGACGCGCGTGACGCACCTCCAGTACATGCCCCCCGAGGCGGACGTGACGGTGATAGCCGGAAACTGCCCGATTTGCATCGACGGCGAGCCGACCGAGGATATCGAGGTCTCCACGTACCGGGGAGTGCCCGGAGTCGAGACGGACCGCATCAGGGGCGGCGTCCCGCTCGTCATGTGCGAAGGGGTGGCCGCCAAGGCCGCCAAGCTCTTCAAGTATTCGAAGAAGCTGAAGCTCGGCTGGGACTGGCTCGAAAAAATCATCAAGATAAAGAAGAAGGAGGACAAGGTGGAAATCAAGCCGGATTTCACCTACATGGAGGGCCTCACCGCGGGGAGGCCTGTTTTCGCCCATCCTTCGGCAAAGGGCGGGTTCAGGCTGCGCTACGGGCGGAGCAAGACCACCTGCCTCATGGCGAAAGACGTGCATCCGGCCATCATGATACTGCTGGACAGCTTCCTCGCCTACGGCACGCACATGAAAATCGAGCGGCCTGGGAAGGGGTGCGTCGTGTCCGCGCACGAGGGCATCGAGCCCCCGGTGGTGAAGCTGCGGGACGGGCGCCTGATGAAAGTGCGGACGCTCGAGGAGGCGTACGCGGTGAAGGCGGACGTGGCGGAAATAATGTTCCTCGGCGACATGCTCTGCACATACGGCGATTTCCTCAAATCCAACCATCCGCTCATGCCCAGCGGGTATTGCGAGGAATGGTGGGAGCGGGAAATGGAATCGAAGGGCATACAGCCCCCCGGCAGCATGGACGCCCCGACGCTGTTTTCCTTCTCGAGGACGCACGGCATCCCCATGCACCCGGAATTCACATTCCACTGGCACGACATAACGGGCGAGCAGCTCGACATGCTCGTGGAATGGCTGAAAGGCGGCCGCGTGGAATGCGACAATGCGAGGATAACGTCGCTCACGCTGGAGAAAAACGACGCCAAGCGGGTGCTGGAGGAGCTCCTGGTCGAGCACCGCGTCCACGAAAGCAAAGTGGTGCTCGGCGGCGACAACGCCTATGCGCTCCTTTCTTCGCTGGGCTCAAAGAGCCCCGAGAGCCTGGACCTCGCGGCATATTCCGCGTTCGACAAGGCCGGCAAGACGGTCCTCGAAACGGTGAACGCCCTCTCCGGAATCCGGATTAAGGCGAAGGCTCCGATGTACATCGGCGCGCGCATGGGGCGGCCTGAGAAGGCGAAGGAGCGGAAGATGGACGGCTCGCCGCACGTGCTGTTTCCGACAGGCTCGTTCAAGAACCGGAGCCTGACCAAGCAGTACCGCACAATCAAGGGGCAGGAAGGGGAGAAGACGATAAACATCGAGCTTTCGCGCATGCGCTGCACCAAATGCAAGCGCCTGGGATTCTACCGCCGCTGCGACGTCTGCGGCGCCCGGGCGGTCGAGGAGCGCGTGTGCGGAAAATGCGGGCGCATCTCCGAGTTCGAGATGCACTGCGAGAAGAAGACGCTCTCATACGACAGGAGGCCCGTAGACATCCTCGAGCTTTTCGAGCAGGTGAAGGCGAAGACCGGGATTTCGCCCGACGACGTGAAGGGCGTGAAGGGGCTTTCGAACGCGGTCCGCATCCCCGAGCGGCTGGAAAAGGGGTTCCTGCGCGCCAAGCACGACGTTTACGTATTCCGTGACGGGACCTCGCGCTTCGATGCGACGGACGTGCCGCTCACCCATTTCACCCCGAAGGAAGTCCAGCTGAGCCTCCAGAAAGCCCGCGAACTCGGCTACGTGAACGATTATACGGGCAAGCCGATGGAAAGCGACCTGCAGACCGTCAGCCTGCGCCACCAGGACATAATCCTCGCCCAGAACGGCGCCGATTATTTCATGAGGGTCGCGGCGTTCATCGACGACATGCTCGTCAACCTCTACGGCCTCAAGGCGTTCTACAACATCAAGACGAAGGACGACCTCATAGGGCATTTCTGCGTGGGCCTCTCGCCTCACACCAGCGCGGGCGTGCTGTGCCGCATCGTGGGATTCACGAAGGCAACCGTCGGGTACGGGCACCCGTATTTCCACACCGCCAAGAGGAGGAACGCGGACGGCGACGAGGACTGCGTCATGATGCTCATGGACGCGCTGCTCAATTTCTCCCGCCGCTTCCTTGACGAGAAGCGCGGAGGCACGATGGACGCGCCCATAGTCCTTTCCATGGAGATAAACCCCAAGGAAGTCGACGACGAGGCGCACTGCATAGAGTTCGTCTCGCGCTATCCCCTCGAGTTCTACGAGGCGGCCGAGCGGCTCGTCCCCCCCGGCGATGTGAAGATAAAGACGGTCAAGGATGTCCTTGGCACCGACGAGCAGTTCGAGCTCCCCATCACCCACCCCGGCGGCACAATCGACGTCGGCAACTGCCGGACCGCTTACGTGGAGCTGCAGTCCATCCCGGACAAGATAGACATACAGTTCGGCCTGCAGGGGAGGCTCCGCCCAGTAGACAGCCGCGATGCGGCGGAGCGCCTCATCCTGTCCCACTTCATCCCGGACCTTTACGGCAACCTGCGGTCGTTCTCCAGGCAGACGTTCCGCTGCGTCTCATGCAACACAATATTCCGCCGCGTGCCCTTGGCGGGCAAGTGCTCGCGCTGCGGAGGCAACCTGCTCCTGACAATCAACAAGGGCGGGATAGAGAAGTACCTGGAGATATCCCGCGGCATCGTCGACCGCTACCAGCTTCCCATGTACCTGAAGCAGAGGCTGGAGCTCCTGGAGCGCGAAATCAAGAGCATCTTCGAGGACGACAAGGTCAAGCAGATGGGGCTCTCCGACTTCCTTTAGCCCCCCGGCCATGAAGCTGGCGCTGGAGGAAAAGGAAAAATCGGAAAGAAAAATAAGAAAAAATGAAGAAATTACTTCTTCATGCCTGCGACGAAGGCTCCAATCGCGCCGAGCACGAGGCCGACTATGGTGCCTACGACGATGCCGACCACGATGAAGACAGCGCTGAATCCGGCGCCTATCGCCGCGCCGCCGACATCACCGCCGCTCGCAACCCCGACTCCCACGCCGAGCATGTTGAGCACGAAGCTGACCACGCCGTTGACGATGCCCGCTACGAGCGCCGTGAGGCCGCCGGTTATAGCACCGCCGACCAGGTCCATCTGGGCCTCTTTCACCGCCTTGTATCCCGCCCACGCGGTCACTACCCACCCGACTATTGCCAGGGGTATGCCGACGAGGCATAGAAGCATGTTCAATACTGGGATTGCCCCAATAACGCTCGAAAATATCCCGATAGCGATAAGAATCACGATCGGAATCGTCGCGACT
>Ga0265297_10002239_pt1 | contig 40518 bp, 56 predicted proteins | sample Munlanlwell13791_FD_192502 | JGI IMG/M metagenome (GOLD analysis project Ga0265297, IMG submission 192502) | Leachate microbial communities from a municipal landfill in Southern Ontario, Canada - Leachate well 137-91 | ecosystem: Engineered > Solid waste > Landfill > Unclassified | place...
GATCAGCACAGCAGCAGCAGCAGCAGCGAGAGCTAATACTAGTATTTTCCTATGCTGATTCCAGCTAACTTCATTATAATGTATAGACATTATAATATTATAATGAATGAAGATAAATTCAATGAAATCAACAATTTACATTTTTTCATCATAACATTATAATATTATAATGTATAGACATTATAATATTATAATGAATGAAGATAAATTCAATGAAATCAACAATTTATGATCAATAGTATCCAATTGCAGGGATCAAGATCGATTATGATTGATCTATCCGGATAGATCGGTCATAATTGGTAGGTATTTTAGTATCGATAAGTACTTGAATTCATTACACTTACACGTTTGTCAATCGTATAATGGTCATTATGTAAACTTGTGCACGATTTAATCAAAAATCACGCATAAACGATTGATTTGATTGAACTTAGATTTAATATATTTTAGGTACCCTTTAATTTCAGAGGATCGAATTCTCTCTTCGTAGGGACCATCATCTCTCTGTGCCGGTACTATTTTTAGAAAGTAATGCACTTCTATTAAAGTAGTTTATACACATATAAATATCTGATTTGATTGAACCTACATATATATATATATGTGTGTGTATGCGTGGTAGGAGTGTATAGTAGTGACAGGCAGGTGTATAGACATATATAAGTAGGAATGTGCATATACAGGTCAGCAAGTAGAAGAACAGATTAGACGTATGCTTAGGTAAGAATGGAGACTTCTGCTTTCAAGATTGAAGGATAATGTGGATTGTGATATTAGGGATAGGCATACATGTTTATACTTATTATTATAACGGAGAGGGAGGGAAGAGTTGTTTTATTTTGCAATATACTATCAAATTCAATTAAGTAGTAGTAAATACAATAATTACTATTATCTAATTAGATTAAACAGTAATTAATTAAATGACAAATATTCACATATATGGATAAAAAACTTTAACTAAACGTTACATTCTTCTAAAATTTCTCCCGGTTTAAAAATCAAGTGTTTAAGAACGTTACACATTTTGCTCACATTCTATCTAACAATTATCTCACATCAGTAAACATCCCCGTATCAACTTTGATTCTACTTATCCCTTTGCAAAATTTATCCTCGGCTATTTTTATTAATAAATCATAAATAGTATCTGTTTTCAAAATCTCATAGGATTCTTTAATATCATCCAACCACACTCCTTTCTACCTCCCATCTCTTCAACTAAACAACTATCCATAATGAATACTGTAGCCCAAAGATCATTACCTGTAACCTTATAAACTGTGAATAGACACCTTGAATTATTTAATTGAAAAATTCTCATCTCCTACACCTCATTAAACGTAAACTCAGGATTCTCTTCCACTTTTACATCAACATATAACCCTTCACGATCACTATCCCAAGAGATATGAATACAATTAAAATCCCACATCCCTCCCTTCTTCTCATATTCAATATGCCGATGCAAAAACAAATAGCGTGCATACCTTCTTAACATCTCATTAATCAACACTGCATACATACTCATACATGAACTATCTGACTCCCCCTCTAATCGACAACAATACTCCGTATTCCTAATATCCTTATCTGAAAATAGCTCCAACAATAAATCTCGACACTTAGACTTAGATACCTGATATACCCCACAATCAACTCCACCATCACTAAATATCGAAAATCGACACAAATAATCCGCATCCACTAACTCCTGCATCGACTCATCAATATCTTCCTTCTTACATACATCATCCTGACTCTCACCCAGTAACACCTGCCAAGTATGAATATACATCTTGTACTCCCATCTATGATTTAAATAAACTACCTCCATAGATTGTCTCTGTTCAATTATTTTATATGAACCAATGATAACCTTCAGCTACGAAACAAAGTATCAACAGCGAGCCTGAATGACGCCTTAAACGCTAATTTGACGAAATAATCAATCTGATGCTTTATCAACAGCATAAAAATGCGGCTCATATTCAATATGAACACCGTACATCCTTACCTCTTCACACCCATTTCGCCGAACACAAACATCTACTTCATCAGAAGTATCATTTCGCATATCGCCATTCTTACTTCTAATAAATTTCACTGCCGCTTCATGAGCGTTCTTTGCTACGATAGACTGCTTATAACCACCACAAGCAAAATAACATAGATATTCTCGCATCCTTCTACTTTCCCACACCTCCCATATCTTATCTACCTGCTTCCACGTTATCTTCTAATAGCTCATGTATTCCGAATTCGCTAAATATATTTTCTGCCATGGAATGATTACAACCATATATCTCAACTTCTCCACAATGAACCGATACAATGAATCGGGAAATCGGATTTAACGACTCACAACACTCCTCATCACGAAATCGAACACTACACTGATCCATATCTCACTTCTCCTTTCTCTATCAATGTCTCTTACCTACTTATTCTATGCGCCTCACATAGTGGCTGAAAAAGAATATCGATTTTAAATTCTGTCTCTCTACTTGAAGATGTATCAACAACAATCACACTGTAATCACTGCGCGAGTAGATACTGAAAATAGATTTAAGAGATACTGGAACTAAAGGAAAATAACAATCCTCAATAAATCTCACAGCTGCTTTTCCTGGCGAATCAGCCAAAATAAGAGTCTCCATATCGACTTCATCACGGAATCGAACACTATACCTATTCATCTCACCAATATCTCCTATCTACCTTATTAACAGCATTTCACTTAACTGACATCACCCTCATTACTGGAATATTAAATCATCTTTTCTAACAGTCTCGAAGGTAACTCATTCTTGTGCCATATTTTGCCAGTTTGATACTCACGATTGATTGTGTCCACACATCCTCCATATCGAAATAAAGCACGGATCGACCACTATCTGTCTTATCTTGTGCAGAATACCGGCAATAGGTATTGAATATCGGATCCATCCCCGGCTTGACCAGATACAGAATATGGTAATGCGACGTGATAAACTTTTTCGTAGTAAATACCCCAAAGTTATATTTCCAAATATTATGATTAACCAATTTTAGCTGCGTTAGAGATATCGCATTTAATATGTTATCTGCCACTTGGTTCAATGTTGACATTACGCAATGGCTCAATGCTTCTCCGGTAAAAAGTATCATATCGGCTTCAGATAGCATCGCAATGAATCTCATATCTAAGCTTGTGCTTGGCTCGCGTGGATCAGGATCCTCTGCCTCCATACCACCATAATGTTCGCGATGAGGATACGATCCTTTTGTTTTGTAATTCACGTTGGCAAAATTCTCAGTCTCCCAATGCATCAAAGCATCCATCAATTCTATCTGTACGTTGTGTCCCCATGTACCAATGAGGCAGTGAGGAGGCCATACCATGTTTGGCTTCTTACCTTCTGTTTCTCGCTTCTTTGCCGATTGCAGCTGATCATTGTACCATGCCGGATTCGTTGGGGTCCATGTTCCGTTCTCAATATCAGTTGCTGTGATCATCGTAAACGGGAGCGGATGGGTTCCATCCTTACCCTTCCAATATACGGGATGCCCAACATCTACGACTCGGTGAGAATCTAACGTGACATGGATGTCTTCCAACTTATTACCAATCTTACTGACAAGCTGGGCGACACGGTTCATGTCATCATTTGCTCCTGGTACAGGTAGGGCGGCTCCAGGGATGTCCATGAAGTCGTTTTACGGATCGATAATCATAAGATGTGTCTTGTTCATGCCGTTAATCCTTTCAGTGAGATGATATTATTATACATCACTTGATGGTGATGTCAAGTTATAAACAAATTATTTATTTATTTCTTCTTTTTCGTGTTCATTTCTTTCTCCTTGGTATATCTTTATATTTCCATGTCTTAGGACGAGAGAATCCTTTATTCAGATATTTTTCTAACCATCCCCTGTATTTTTTCAGCTCTTTCCTTACCTGCTCCTCTTCGGACATAGAAGCTCGACAAAGATTGCAGTACGGTCTTGGTTTAATCCAAAGCGTAGCGATCCAAACTAATTTTTTTCCTTCATCTAAAGGTTCCGAGCTTGGAATAACTTTATACAGTTGGATGCCGGACTTTCTGTCACAATCAAAATAAGCTATCTGAAACGAAAGAATACTACTATCGCATTTCAAAGATTCGTCTAATATCCATACGAATTCTTTCCGCGTTGCTTTTTTAACAGTACCTAATCCGAATACCATTTTATCTCACCTACTTATTAGTAAAGTGGAATTCTGACGATATTTTAATTTTAATTTTAACATCGAATAGTAATATTTTTTCTTCACATTTCACTTCAATTACAACATTATCCCAATTATCTTCTTCGTCCATATCTGGATCGTAACGAAAGATAAATTGCGCGAACTTCTCCAAAGCATCTTTTACGCAACTACCAAATACTACTACGAACTCTCCTTCGCCTTTAATTCGGCATTGGAAAACATGTTGCGTACTACTACAATTCATAAGTTCTGCAAGTACCTCTTTTACTAATAAATATTTATAGTTAGCATAATATGTGTGTGTTATGCGATCGTGAATGTAATCATATACTTTTCTTTTCAAATATCCTAATTCAACTAACTGATCCAACTCCGGGTCAGGTTTTATTCTATCTAAATAGTTACGTTCGCAGTAACATATTCCAGTGTCACTTACTCCGCACATTTCTAGGATTGCATCGATCTGATGTTTTGTGAAATTCATCATGTTCTCTCCAATCTCATACTAACACTTGCTTTGTCTGGAATCAAAAAGTTTCCATGATACAAATACACTGTTTCTACTTTCATGTTTCCGGGTTTTAGTGTTAAGAATTTATGAGACTCAAATCTTGTATCCGGAGTTGATCCTTGTGTAAATAGATTAATCATGTTGCAATCTTGCAATTCACTTAACTTGTTGCGAGTGAAGATAGGATGAATATCAAAATCAGTAACCATCTTCTCTAGCCATGCTCCGACTAATACCCATCCGTTTGTGCTCGGCATAGATTCGAATGCACTCATTGCCATTTTTATGAATGTTGTATTATCATATTTGAAATTATACGTTAGGTATAATACATTATCGATTCGTATAGATTTGTTACAAATTTCCATAAGTCTGATATGATATTGGTTCATCGACGGGGTAATTTCTACCTTACCCATCATACACAACTTACCGAACAATTTATCAAACTCGGCATTATTGCGAAGGAGCATCATTAGAATTCCATAATCTTGCTTTTTTATTGCATCTAACAGCACTGTTGCAATTTCCGCCAATCTGTATCCATCAGTTTCTTTGAAGGCATAACGTCCTCCGACTAATAAGCTCCAAACTTGCTTTTGTGTTCCGACCAATTTGAAAAAGTTTATCAGTTCTGCTTGTTCTATAAGTTTCATGGCAGATCCTCCAACATTTTTTTAACCTTATTGATTTCTTCGTCAGTATGAGCGACTCCTCCGGAATTGATATCGATATACCATTGTAGAATCTCACGATCAGTCTTGAGATCATTTATTGTAAAAATAAAGCTTGAGTCAGATGCATGTAATTTATCCTCAAAAGATGAAAATAGGTTACCATCGAATATTGGCAGTTCATCACGTAAAAACATTAGTACAGCTGTAAGTCTCTGTTTACCATCAACTACGACGATGGGATACTTACCAGATCCGCCAACGTTCCAATCCTTGCAATTGAGAAGAATTTCCTGAGAGGATTTTCCTCCCTTTAAGCAGAACTCAACATATCGGACCCTTTTTTCTTTAGTCCATATATGAGCTCTTTGAAATGGAGAATCGATAATAAAACCGTAGGCCTCTTCATAATGTTTGATCTGCTCAAGTAGAAAACTCCAGGGGACATGGATGGAATATCGGCCACTGCGAGTAAGTTGTAGAATATCTCGAAATCTCATTTCTCTTATCTCCTAACTTGCAGTAACGCAAGTAACATTATCGGGAAGGTTTTTCTTTTCAATTACTGCCGCTGCGTGGCTATTCTGATAGACGACTATTTCATATGTTTTGTCTTTTTCATCGTGTGCAATAGTTATCGTTTTTGTGTCGGGGTTTGTTTTTGACCGATCCGGTATTTCGTCGGTTCGAATCATCTCTTCCGACTTGTCAACCATATCCGAGTTATCACATTGTAGAATGCTAATAATTACATTAGCCAATAAATCAGAGTGCGACCGCAATGTCTCAAGAGCTCCGTCTTTTGCTTTTATTTTGTCTTTGAGATTAGAATTTTCCAAGTGAAGTTTAACCATCTTCACAATGGCTTTTTCCGGATTTTTTAACACCATTGATGTTGCTTTTATCATCAACCTAGCGGCATCCTCATCCGAAACGAATCGTTGCAAGTCACTTATTGATTTATCGTCTAGATTTTCTATTGCCATGTTCGTTCTCCTTTGATATTGAATCTAATCACATCGTACCACAGATTGACGGTATTGTCAAGTATTAATCAAAAAATATTTACATTCTTCCATGATAATATTCTTCCCATTGTTCATCCATCCATTTTGTATAATCCTGAGCACAACTATTACAAAGTAACAGCTTTCTGGTCGGGTTGTTGTAGTCGTTTTCATGCAGATTGGTGTCATCTACTCTCTGTGATCCGACAATCTCCAAGTTAAATGGTGTCTTACAGTGCTCACACCGTAAGCGTATTCTTTTGTAGGTTAGAAAGAACCACGTTCTAGGAAATCGATTCATAAGGCGATAATAAAATTTCATTTACTGTTATCCAATTCATTGAATCGTTGTATAAAGCAGGTATAGGCAAACCAATAATCCAATCCGAAAGGCTCATACGTAACTTCTCTGCGATCAATATAAAAAGAGGCTTTGTGAATCAATTTTTGTATGTTTTGTATTATGTATTTAGCCTTACTCCAGCTAATATTGGTAGGGTTACTTCCATTAAAATTTTGAGAAAGCAATATCTCATGCTCCATTCGCTCAAGATTTATCTCTAAAAACGAGGTGATAAATTTTTCATCATGAAATCTTAGTCCAAACTTTTTTTTCACAATGTCACAGATGGGATTTTTGATTTTTGCTTTAGCTTCAAAATAGGAAGATAATTTGAAATACTCATCATCCTTCACTAGTAACAATAAATAGTCTGTAGTAGACCATCCAAAATAAGCAATGTCAAAATCAGCTAATAACGCTTCTTTTGCAAATTCAGAAGGAACCAAATAGCTTTTCCATAGTGCACGTTCCGCGTAAGAGTAGTATTCGTCGATTTGCCCATTATAGCAGCATTGTTTTGATAGCCCTCTCGCTATATCTTCAATGGATATATCATCAATTTGAGGATTATCTATATCGATCGTTCTTTGTGCCATTTTTATAATTCTACTCATGATTTTTTCTCCACCTCTGTTAGATCGATTAAGTATTCTTGAACTACTGTAGTTCTAACTTTGAACTGCTTGATGTTTCCTGACTCATCAGCAACGAAAACGTTATCTTCTTCGCCCCAATCTCCTGGTTCATTCTCCCACTTATCCATGTGATCAATAGAGTATTTCACAAAATCCTCGGCGGCGCTTTCGGTGTCGAATGCTTTGATCTCGCGATACCATTTTTCACAATCAGTAAAATAGCACCTAAACGTTTTCAACATGATTTTATCTTCTTATGAGCTTTAGAACTTGAAATGTGATTAGGGTTGAAGCAACATTGCAGGCAATCGGAATGAGATTTGATATTGCAACTATTCCGACGTATTGCACGTTCGAATAGTCTCCGTCATATTTATCTTGTGTGCAAAGAATATCTCCATCCTTATCCAAAAGAAACGCATCTTTATCGATATTGCTTTTTGTTACGCCTGGAATATAGGAAGATTTTACCATCTCTTTGAATCTTCTATTTATGTCTCTTTGTGACAGTGTTAAGTCGATGAATATTTTGTCAAACATATCTACTTACCATCCTTTATCTTGAATTCTATCGCGTTCAGCCCCGATTTATAGCAATCATGCGGAACTTTTGCGTATATGTCATAGCGAATCGTATCGATAGTTGGTTTTCGTTTAGGATCCAATGCAGCTGCACAGAATAAACAAATATTCGCTAGTTCCTCTCCATATTCTGGGGGACTAGATTTTGAGTCAACATACAATTCACGTACTCGTTTTCCTATCACGCGAATTACATAACCAATATCAAATTCTGCAAGGACTTGTATTTTTGACATGTCCTATAACTTCCTTTCGTAGTTTTCTACATCAATTTCCCACACTCGTGTTCCACAGAACCGTTTACCTTCTGGGCAATATGGCTTTTCATTAGCAGAAAGTCGGATTGTGCAAGGAGGTAATAGATATTTTCCAATGATAGGGTTTATTCTTCGAATCTGATTGACTTCATCTAGTGTCACTCTCCAAATCTCTTCCTGAGCATTGTAGCAAAGTCTCATAGCGTATTTGTGTCGAAGATTTAACAGATTGCCAGTTTCAGAAAATCGAATTGAAACTGCATTTGGAAGCAAGTATTGCGTAAACTCTGACGGAACACCATGCTTTCTCAGATTCGATATGCCTTCCCAAGTTACTTTCATCGTTTCATCATATTCTTTTTTGATTTCTCTGTCTCCTACTATAATCAATGGTGTAATATAATCCGGGTTATCCGGAATGACGAAGTTTGGCCTTGACCCCATGACGGTTCTATGACGTTGATCTTGTGAATCCGCTGTGTGACTGATTTTCTTTTTGAATGTATATGTTGCATGAGACAAGCACCGATCAAGTTTTTGCATCGTAGAAGTGTTCAATGAACCTTTTGATTTTTTCATAAATGCTAAAGCTATTGTAAATTCATTCGAGACATTCATATGTCTCGAACACACTTCACGAACGGATTCCGATACTGTCTGTTCGTTGTCTGTTCCATAATTGACAAGCTTTGAGTTATGATTATTCAAACTCAAATCAAACTCTTTTGCATATAGATCATTTTGATAGGATCCATACTTGCATGTTGTTACGGTATCAGTATTACCAATCAATGTGTTACTAATATTGAACAATGCCGCATATCTTGGTTCAATAGTCAATACCAACTGTACCATTTCCTTTATAACTTCTGTTTGTTCTGTCGGTAGATCACCTGACTTTCTCATCCACCAATATCGTAACAGAGTAACTAATGAAATAGTGTGATATAGATGCGTAGTTGTCCCAATTGGTAATACGTATCTTGCAATTTCCATTGCCCTTTTTCTTGATGATTTACACTCCGTTTCTGCTTCGATCAACTTCTGTAACATGTCTGTCAGTTTTTGATATTGTTGCATCTGAAAATTGATCGTTTCCTGATAAATAGTTTCACAATTAGCATCTAATGGAGGAACCACATAGTTTTTCTCATTCACTTCAACATATCGTTGACTAACTTGTTCGGAATTGTAGAATGGGTGGCTATGTAGAAATGACCATACGAAATGTCTTGATATATTTTCCAACGTAAAAGTGAAGTAGGTATGCTCCAATACTGTGTGATGTCCGGCATTGAATATTTCTTCTATCAGATCACTTTTGCATCCTGGTAGTATAGAAGCAATACCTTGAGAAGAGTAGCAGTTTTTTGCTGCTGCCATATTAACATCGTATGGTTCATCAAACCATCTAGCTAATTGTACAATGGGTTGAAACATATCGTCTATCCTTTATGGTTTTATCGATTGTAGCAATTGCTCTAGCCGTATGTGTTAACATATAGGATCGTTTCCTTTTTACATAGTCAGACGACATGCATATCAGACCCGATCCACACATATAGCGTAAGCAATTTGAAATATTTTTTGAGAGCGCCTTGTTGTAAAAATCAAATTCTTCTACTCTTTGGCAAAACATCACATCATTACCATTGTATGATTTATAGTACAATTCTCTGATTACTTGCATTTGTAATGGTGTAAATTCAAACAAATCAATTACTGATTGAAGAAACGAAGTACTCAAACTGTCTGAGTCTTCAGTAATGTGCATTAGTGCTGCGCATCGTGACATATATACCCATTCATAAGGTAAAGTGTTAACTAAACCGTACAACATTTTTCCAATATCACTAATACGATAAGTCATCTTGTTCGTTACAGCATCTTCGTACATTATGATATATTCATACAAAACAAGATATTTCATATCATTTTGAAAGTTGATACATTTTATATGGGGATGAATCTCTATTGATCTTTTCCCATCACCATTTTGTAAATATCCAAGTATCATTACACGGGCATGATGCATTCCCAGATTCTTTATTAACAATCCATTGTATCGTTGACACATCCATTTTTTATATGGTTGTGCTTGTATAACAAAATTGTGTTTTGCAATTATATTTACCATTTCATATTATCCTATTGCATCTTCCGAAGTAGATTTGCAACATCTTTACCTAATTCGGTGAGATCATAAGTATTCACTCTTCCTACTTTTTCGACATACACATATTTTTTTCCGACTAACGACCTTACTGCCGATTTCGCTTTTCTGTTATTGTGTATGGCTTCACCATAGTCATAAGGTCTCATTTGAAATAAGTTAACTAGGATGGATTGCTGTAGCTTTGTAAGATCAAGCAAATCTACAGCGGCGTTCAACACTTTTCTATCAATATGATATTCTAATTCAGAAAGTATAGTAAAGGCGTTGTCTGTGACGCCAAAACATTCATTCGAGATTTGGATCGTTATCTTTTTTCCTTGTGATATAAACTGAGCAATTTCAAGCCCGATGTCGGATAATAGATACTTGCTTAGCATTTTTTTTGTTTGTTGAGATATGATATATCCATTACGTATCAACATACTCATGTGATAGACTCTTAAATCATATGTTGTTAGATTTAAAGCATTTCGTATTTCAGATGATAACATACCATTACTATTTTTAAGAAGAAGCAATAGGATTCCTCTTTTTATTGCATCGATACCTAGAACTTGAGTAATGAATTGATCAAAAACGGCAAGGCTTGATTTTGATATTGCTAGATCATGTACGAACTTTTGGTTTTTTGCTACAATAGTCATTTCGTTACCAATCCTTCCTTTTTGAAACATGCCTTACAATCAGTATCCGGATTGAATGTTTCTTTACCTGTGAATGGTTGCGAGTTGTTATTGTCGCATTCAAAGAACCACTTTTTACAGCTCGAATAGCCTTTCGAGTCGAATATGTGATACTTCCTAGAAGTTGCTGGCATTGCAATATGTTTCATGATTTCCTATCCTTTCTTCTTATGTGATTTTTTGCTGACGTTCTATCTTGTCTTTATGACCTAAAATAGCTATAGGGTATGGCTCCGGAGCCGTTTTTCCTAACAATAGTTCATAAGCGGCTGAGAACCAATGCTCTAAGAACACCTTGACGGTTTTTCTCATAGCAATAGATACTATGTGCCCATCAGGAAGTTTTCCTTGAGAGTAAGCTTCATAGGCTTTCGTATCCTTTCCTACCGTATTGACTTTACGAAGAGCCAATTCTCGGTATTCGCCCCGTTCCGACTTCAAAGTCTCTTGGATTCTAAATTCGCGGTATATCTTGCCGTAATAGCAAGATTCATTATTAGAATGATGAACAAACGATTTACCAATTAGAAAACACAATCGTTTCAATTTCGGATTCCAAGGTATTAATGATAAAGCTTTAATGAGATTCTGCTTGGTGGCTGGTAGAGGGTTGGGTGCTTTAATCAACTTTTTCAAATTATCCAAACAGCGATAAACGTTTCTTCGAGTGACCTTGGCAAGTTCAATCATTTCATCTTCTGTTGCAGTTGCTCCCTTTACCTTCTCATTAACGATCTTGCTTGCTTTTTCAGGATAGATTCTATCAATGTCTGCAAGTAATCCAGCATATGACCAGATATTTCCTACATAGGGAGCACGTTTGATATCAATAAGCGCATCTAAAGATGCGGCTATAATAGGTCCAATCCCTACAATTTTGCGTGCCCATTTACCCATTGGAGTCTGATTCGAATAATGACCGATTGCTATTTTCAATTGTGCTTCGAGAGTAGCTAGCATCTTGTGTATGTATTTAATCATATGCGCTGGTTTGTCTTGTTTTTCCATTCCTTTCCATTGCATCTGAAGCGATTTCCTAATCTTTTGTATCTTGTCATAGGAATCGATCAGGAACAGTGCCTGTTCTCTGCCAATAAGACATTGTGATGCTACCAAATCTTTTCTTAGTAACACCAATGCTTTGATGAACTCTTTTTGTTCAAACTTTTGTGTTTCCATAAAAATCTCGTTCTTCTAGCATGATTGTTGTTTAGCATCTACTCGTTTATTTTGTTTGTTTGTTGATCTGTGTTAAACTAATTCATTTGTTACGATTTAGATTCGTTTGCGTTTCATGATTGTCGAAGTTTAGTTATCCCTCATTTCGATCGTTTTTATTGTTGTTGTTGTTGTGATTCGATTTTTATTTTGTTTGTTTTAATCATTATATATTGACTTGACGGTAAAGTCAAGTTAAAATTAGAAAATAATTGAAAATTTTTGATTGAAAGGAAGAAAATAATGTGGATTCTATGTGCTAGTAAAGAGATGATCATCAACGTAAACACAGGAAATATGATCTACATTGAGCGATCTGGTAGTCTCATAGGTAATGGAAAAGTAAGGATTTCGTTTGAGAATTCATTGAGTGGTTCTTCTCCATGTATTCAAGAGGAAATCTGCGATGTAGAAGGAAATAAAAGAATCATCGAGTCATTCAAGAGTATTTGTAACGATTTGGGAGTTGAAACTTACTCATAAATTACTGTTCTATCTTCTCTCGATGGTGCTTTTTCTCGTTTATCATGATCGTTTTCAATATTGGATAATACTCCCCATAAGCAAAAGCGAATTTAAATCCTTTAAAAGCAATAATTTCTTCATTTCTTTCCCGTTGTGCAAAGGCTTGTTCACTGATTCGAAGTAGCCATGTGTAGACACCTACACTACGCCATGCTTTTGTTATCTGAGAGGCTCTATCAATAGCATGTCCGCTAAGTTGAATCGATGTAGGAACTTTTGTTCCTCTACGGCGTAACTCTGATGAAGCTTTGCGTTTTGTATTGCCTGTAATCGCCGGATCGTTTACGATCCATCGTAAATAGTGAACAGGTAATCGAGTCCACCTTTCTCCTTTGTACTTTCCAAAGTTAATCGTGTCGTTCATCCTTTATCTCTTTCTTTTGTTCTGCCTTTTCCTGAAGAAAATACATTTCTTTGTCGTCCTCTGCTAAACCTAATAGATATTGAGGACACTTCAAGCAGATACAAAGTTTTCGTAGGTTTTCAAAAGAGGGCAATCGTCGGTTATTTACAAAGAATGAGATTTGATCCTTATTTATCCCTGTCTGTTCTGAAAGCTCTCTTTGAGTTACGTTAAGTTTTTTCATAGATAAGAAGAGACGATCACCAAACATATCCCCTGTCCTTGGTTTCATTATTTATCTCCTTTCATCTAATATGGTTAAGTTGTTAATCTGTGTCATATCTCCCGCAAGCCGCAGCAAGACATTTGCTTCATGAAACATTTTTATTGCAGCATAACAGGAGTTTACCCATCTATTCTCTATTTCTGTCGATGCAATAATGACTTTGGTAATTCCGGCATTGATTATCATTCGAGCGCAGGTAGCGCATGGACACCAATTGATGTAGATTCGACATCCGGCAGTAGATACACCGTTCAATGCTGCGTTCGTAATAGCATTCTCTTCAGCATGAGCAAAGAAGAAGTACTTATCAGGTCTGGTTTGACGATCAGGCGCATCATCATTAATGCCGCGCGGGAAAGAGTTGTAGCCAGTCGATACAATCTGATTACCAGATCCTACAATGATCGCTCCAAGCTTCTGACTACTATCTTTCGATCGTTGCGCAATTACGGGAAGCATGTTCGTAAAGTATTCATCCCAAGTAGGAATATTGTGGTCCATATGATTCTCCAATATTTAAATAATTGAATTATATTTTACTTGACGTGGTTGTCAAGCTTTAGTATAATATAGTCGAATAATATTGAAAGGACATCGTAAAATGAGTAAGAGAAGCCCATTATTGTTATCTGCCGCATTGAAGAGATACGAAGGAGTAATAGATTCTTCTAATTTAGATCGAATACTATCTCCTGCTATCATGTTTACTTATTCTGAAGACGGATCGCAAGATGCTACGTACTGCGATTTGGTTTTCTGCCTATGTATTTATATGGCAGCGAACAAAAAGAGATTTACCGTAGACGAAATTCACACAGCATGGAAAGCTGTGATCAAGAATCATATTACTCGTAACAATATACAATCTTCTATGCGAAGGATATTGAATTATGGATTACTTAAGGTCGTTGATAAGACTCGATCCTCCGAGGATCGAGTAGGTAGATTTGAATCAGTGTATGAGTTTGAGCCATTTATGGAATCAACAATTGCGGGTGTAAAAAAAATACTTACCGATACGGAAGGTATGTGATGGAATTATTAGCTTTTGTAGGATTGATGACAATATTTGGTAAAGTTTTGCAATTTTTCATCGAATTTCTACGATTCATAGCAAGATACCCTATCGTAGGTATATTTATTTTATTCGTTGCTTGCTGCCATTAATCTGCCCAATGTTGCAACTTTACATCTCTAATTGGGTGATAGAGACCAAATTTAATCACATTCGGTTTGTCCGGCATCTGCCTCCAGCAATCAATAAAGTACTTATCTCCTATCTTATATCTTGAAATCACCTCATTAAACTCTTGAAATATGGTTTGTGGATCTAATACAGGCAAGATAATGATATTGGAGTACTCTACTATCTTACTCATATCTGATTCTACTGAGACATTGTGGACATGTGGCATAGCGAGATTGGATCGCATACAATCTAGTAACATCTCAACTGATAAACCTTTCTGGTATACCATAACTTTATAAAAAATTTTAGATAGATACCCGATGATGCTTACTGCTTGAGATTCATCTAAACAAATTGTATCGTTTTTGTATGAAGCTCCAATAACTCCTATTGTTAAATCTTTTCTTCCCCCAAACCGATCCTGAGAAATCTTTTTAGTGATAATGCTAACTTTAGTTGGAATATCTCGGTTGAAGAAGTGTATGTCTAAAGGAATTTTATAATTGTTAAGCCCTTTTCGAATATAAAGAGCTTGGGTAGCTAAATTGTCTCTTGGAAAGCATGGTCCTCCAAATCCTAAGCCCCCTGTAAGATATTTATTGCCGATGCGATAGTCTGAGCCTACCCCTTCAGTAACTCTATCGATATCTACCCCAGGAAAGGTCTCGCAAAGATCGGTGATCATGTTGGCATAGGTGATCTTAGCTGTTACCATAGAATTGATGTGGATTTTTATAATTTCAGCTTCGGTATTGTTGACAGATATGAATTTAGGTTTTGTCGAGTTCGTAGCAAAAACATCCGTATATATATCTTTTAGACGATTCGCAGCATTTATATTTTCAGATCCAATCAATACTTTATCTGGATTTTCAAGATCGTAGATGACTCGACCAATGGCAATAAATTCAGGATTGTAACACAGATCAAATCCTTCTCCATGTTTCTTACCTAAAGCATCTTCAATTGTAGGAATGATTTTATCTATCGTATCACCGGGCATAACAGTGCTTACAATTACAAATAGATGTTTATGGTCTACATCTCGCAATTCCTTACCAATTTCTCTTACAGCATTTATAACTAGCGACGGATCAAACATGTTGTTTTCCGTACTTGGAGTAGGAACAATAATGAATGATACTGTTGTATTTCTTACATTAGATGGTTGATTGGTAAAGCTAATAGAAGAGCCATATTTACGTAAATACGATAATAGATCAGGTTCCATCGAACAAAAGCAATCTGTGTTTAGATCCTCAACTAACTTCTTGTTCGTATCGATTCCTGTAACATTGAATCCTGATTTTGCTAACACTACCACAATAGGTAGACCTAACTTACCCAATCCTATAACAGATATGTTCGTATCGACCATTTTTACCTGCCGTTATTATATTTTTATAGCATCAATACATAGATGCCACCCAAAGTTTCTTTCTAAAAAACTAAACAGAGTCTTCGGTAAAATCTTGTATCGCATCTTCTTTTTATATATCATATTTTTGTAGGATTCGACTTGGTAAGGGAAGATGTGTTCCTTAGTAATATTCGTTACTTTGAAGTGAGTCGATAAGGTGTTTGTTATAGATTGTGGAGTATACGTTCTCGTAATTGGGCAACCCGTTTGCGCCTCAGATCGCATAGCTACTATGTTATCTATGAAGTCTTCTCCGAGTGGAACTCTTCCTAGTAATATATCTTTCCACGATTCTAATATTATCTCAAGAGTACGTATGCTGTTACGATTATAAACCATTAACTTTAACGGAGTTCCGTGATGTACGCAGTGTGATACATTTTCTAATGCTACTGTGATATTCGGAGTGTGGTGAAGTACTCCGAACGAATATATCAGATCAATGTTAAATAATCCTAATCCTTTGATTTGATTGATTGTTTCTGGGTCTTCTATGCTTCCGCAAATGAATTTGATATTTGAATGTAGATGTTCTGCCTTTGCTCTAGCTTGAGCAACATCGATCGAATTTTGTGATAGGTCTACTGCAATAACCTTAGCTCTACATCGAGCAAAGCTTAAAGTATCTGTGCCAATGCCACAACCAACTTCGAGAACGGTTTTTCCGATCCATTTTTCAAACTGTGCGAATGGAGAGATGTGAGGTTCTACGAAATATTTTCTCTCTGTCACTTCGCGAGAATACTCTACGGAGTTGATGGATTTTTTTGAATGGCGAATATTACACGGCCTGGCATTCCAATAATTCTTTACTTGATCAATAGATGCCATAAAAATTAGGCACAGGAAACCACGGTGGTTTGACTCGTGGAGGAATGTGCCTTCCTCCTTTCTGTTAAAGTTGTTGTTCTTGCTTTTAGATCTGCTGATAACCTTATGGCTTTCTTTCAAAAGCCACGGGGCTTGCCCCGTGGTAGGTTATTGTACAACTCTCTGCATTGAAAAAGTTAAAATGTTCAATATAATCATTATATGCGAGTTGATGAATACGTCAATATCCTGGATAAATGTATATGTTAAAATTGACCATAATTACTCCTTATTTTACACCAGACACAGTAGACATAACATCGTGTTTGAACGATAACAGGGGTGTTCAGGTGTCGGCAATCGTCCCCTATACGGGATGGATTGGAACTTCATACGCTCATGGGTTTGGTTATTCTTATCTGCCTAGATGAAAAATGATAAATCATGTTCCATTTTTCCCTGTAGCGTTACAATCACCCCAATATGAACAGAATGGATTTGTCAGAACCGAATTTGAACCTATTCTCGATGTTCTATGCCCCGATGTGATATTTTTTATTGGAGATATGAGTACTGATAGCGTGTTGAGACGGCAGATTATTAATTTTGCAAATTATTGCGGGTCAATACAAAAGTTATTCTTTCATTCTGTGAATGCTCCAGAACAATCATCATCATTAAATGTAAAGGGATTTGTGTCTTTTAACACTACATCTACTAATTTTTACCAGAGTAACATTGGATTTAGAAGGTTTTATACAAATAACATCAAACAATCACTAACGAGTCTGATTGTGACAGACAACTATTCTAATGACGAATCGATTATATATTCTATAAGAAAAGTAATGAAAGATTGCGTGGTAGCGAGCCGATCTTCTTGTTCAAACAACATACAATGGATGCCTGAATTGTCTTTCTTACCACGATCGGTTATCGTGCTGTCGTTACCCTCATTCTTTTATGAAAGAGCGGGAAAGTCTATTGCGATGTATAGTTCGGCGAATATTCCCATCATCTACAATGAAGACGATACTCTACTTCGATTATTGATCGGAAAAAATGGTGTACCTATTATGAGGGGGGATATAACAAACCTGCAAAGATTCGCTAGTTGCGATTTTAAAGAAGACTTTGTTCCAAGAGACCTGTATAAATTATTTGATCTGCGTCAATATTGCAACAAAGTATTACAAAAAATTGGAGAATTGGTATGAAGAAGTTGTCGGTTGTATCTGTAGGTAGGAACGATGATCATGGAGGGAGATTCCTTGATCGGATGTTTTGGTCGGTGCGTTCATTATCCGAGATTGCTCGATGCCCAAATACTCAAATTGAATACGTATTCGTAGAGTGGAATCCAGCTTGTGATGTTTTACCAATTTCCAGTATGGAACATCTATGGAGACCTTTGATTCATAAAAGCTTTTCGATGAGATTCATTAACGTCCCGAAAAAGATTCACGAAAAAATTCAAAACAATGAAAAACTTCCTGTTTTTCAGATGATTGCTAAGAATATTGGGATTCGTAGGGCATCTAATCCAGCTATTTTAGCAACAACAAGTGACGTAATATTCTCACCTTTTTTCAAAGAGATATTTGCTAATCACACCTGTGACGATTCTAAATTTTATCGATGTCCTAGATATGATGTTAAGAACATTATAAAGAAAGAAATCCCATACGATAAGCAGATTCAATACTGCAAAGACAATATAACTCGAAGATATGATCATCCTACTAATCGTTGGGAGTTGTTTACAGAGGCATGTGGAGATTTTACATTAGCAAGCAGAAAAGGTTGGGAGGCTACGAGAGGTTATTTGGAATTACCTATCTTTTCTATTCATATTGATTCTGTATGGGTTTTATCGGCTATTCGGTATGGTTTGACTCAATCAATATTACCAAGAGATGCTATTATATATCATGTAGAACACTTCGATTCGTGGACACCATCACAATTTGTAGCATTACAGAACAAGGTGAATCGGAATAAAATCCCAATGCTTACATTAGATCAAGCATTTCATCTTGCACGAGAAATAAAGAAGAATGGTTTACCTATGAATGATGAAAATTGGGGATTTGGAGGAGAAGATTTTAAGGAATTTGTTTTCAAATAGATATATTTGCTGCCCTTACAGCTTCTGAGAAATACATTTCACTGATATTTCATAAGTATTTCCGCCTATCTTCACTGTATCCTTTTTTATTTCATCCTCTTGTGGACATCCCATCCATATAATGAATGCTTTCTTTACATCATTCGTTACGTCTGTTCTTTTACCTGTACAACGCAGGCAATTACCCTCCTGTTTCATTTTTCCAACATAAAATCCCCCATCTAATTTAGAGTATGCTAGTCGAATATCACTCATTATTTATTATCCTTTCTTCTATACTTTTTTTTTGTTCACCAATCTGCATTGAAATCTTTGTGCCTATACCCCAGATTTACTGAAAACCATCTTCAATAATTCAAGTCGATCAACTGCTTTATACAAATAGTTAGATGATTGCTCCTCTCTGATCAAAATTCCAGATTCGACTAGCTGATCCAATTCGCTATTCCTACAGTTAAGCAATAAGCTATTGTGTGGATGCCTTTCTATTCCATTCCACGTTACTCCACACATGATACGAATAAATTCTATTTGATTCTCGTTTAAATCGACAGTCATAATTTTTAGTCTTTCTCGGTTACTTTTTTGACTTGTATTAGTATAGAACTGTAAAGATTTTTTATTTCTCTCGCATCGAATTTCTGGAATTACTCCTTGTTGTATTAATTGAGAGATCCGTGCTCTTCCAATCATATTACTACGATAATGGTGACTACATTTTTCAATCAAGTCTTTTAAATTAATTCCAGGGTTTTCAGATATTACTTTTATTAAATTCTCCTTTGTCCTTTTGAATGGAGTAAAATATGTACTATTCGTTCCGGCATCCACAAAGTATTTTTGCTCTTCATACAGAAACTTTCTGATATCCGATTTTTTGGTTCGTTGAAATTTTGCCGGAATCTCCCGCGTGACATTTTCTAATGAGTTAGGAGTGACAAGCAAAGCTCCAATTCCATATAATCTGTTGAGTATTTGCATAGCGTAGTCGTTATATTGAAGCTTAGGGATTCCAATAGAAACATAATTCGCCATGTGTTTATCTATCCATCGGCTTGCTTGTTCCATTAGGTTTAAATTGAAAGATAACTTTGTTTCAATGACCCATGTAATTTTATTGTCTACCGCAACGATATCAGCTCTAATTCGACCACATCGAACCTCTTGATATACTTCCCATCCGTTGCCATGTAGATATGACACTATGCTTTTTGCAATATCTGCTTCAGTCACTTTTTGTTTTGTAATCATAATTTCCTTTAATCATTTTGTAGGCATGACCATAGAGTAACGAATGCGTATGCTGCAACCAGTGGGTCCACTCCGTTTCCGATACTGCGCAACCTGTCCACTCTATCGGCCATCCCATTAGCCATTCCGCGAATGCCGGATTCAATACAGGGCATACGGGTGGGGTCCATTTCTGCAATAGTTCTCCACTTGTCGTAATCGTCTTTTCCTGGAGCGTAATGCAACGACTCTGCCGTATTACAACTTCGCTCAAGGGGCGGTAATTCGTCTTTTTCGAGTCTCCCACTCGATAATCCCTGACTGTAATTGTAGGCCACATCTCGGCAATCATCGGCGTCTGTAATGCTGCCACATCTTCCAATCGGCTGCCTTTGCCTGCGCATTGCGGAGACGGGCGGCCACCATTCGTGGTTACTCTCACAGTCGGCCATATCTTGGCAATCATAGGCAGATGTGTTGATTTCTCTTTCGGCCTCCCTGTCGTTAGAGAACAGTTGTGTTCCGAGTCTGAGGCTTTTACGATCGGCCATGATAAATAGTCGCTGCCGTTTGTGGCTTGCGCCCATTTCCTGCGATGTAAACAATCCCGCCGTAACTCTGTAGCCAATTTTTTGAAGGTCGTTGATGATTTTTTCTGTTCCGTCGAAATGGCACAATATGCCCGGAACGTTTTCAATGAACACGATCCTGGGTTCAAAGCTGACAATTGCTGTATGAGTTGACGGCCATAGATCGCGACCATCTCCTGATCCATGTCGTTTTCCTGCAACACTCCAGGGTTGGCAGGGGATTCCTCCGATGAGTAAGTCGAGAGGTCGGATATCAGTGATTGCACGAATGTATGCAACAACACCATAATCTCTGAGGTTTGATACATCATTCCAGATAGGCGCTTCAGGTAAGAATTTCTTTTCCATCTGCCACACCAAATTTGCGGCTGAGAATGCTTCCCTCTCCACGTACAAGATCGGGCGCACCGTTCCGCCCAACGCAATATTGACTCCGTGGTCGAGCATTCCGACTCCGGTGCAGATTGAGATCGAGGTAAATAAAGCCATGTCATGTTTTTTCCTTGTGAATTTTTTATCTGGCGATACTTGCTAAAGCAATAAGATTCAAAGGGTTCAAGGAAGTATCTTGTATTGATACCACATCGTCTTTTTCTGCTCCGAGCGCATCAATGATTTCATCATCGCTTAGTGTATTTTTGTGACATTTTTCGTCATTCACAGCTTATAAATACCTCGCCAGGGCTAAAGAACTTTTCTAACTTGTTATGCTCGATGCATTCGGATAAGTGACACAGAACCATCGAAATTGTATTCATCTCATCAATATTTCTATCTTGGAGTAGTCTGAGTATGATAGTTTTTATGAAAAGGATTTGATTGTAATCATCTATGGACCTACTGCTTTTAATGTAGTTTTCTGCCGTATCCACATCAACAATAATCCCAGGATTATTTTTTGCTGAAAATCTTATTCTATCGTCGTACTCTTCTTTAGTGACGACTGGTTGTATTGCAGCAGCGAGACATTCTTTGTGAAACACTTCCTTGGGATTAAAATAGAAATAGAGAGCATCCGATGTATCCTTTTTACAAAATATGCAGAGTAATGGATCACTCATAATTGATAAACTCCTCTCCAGGATCAAGAAATAGTTTGATATTACCCATTTGTATACAGTCACATAGATGATGTAGCACATCCATTATCAGACTTTTTTCTACTGGTGTCCTATCTCGCAGAAGTAGAGCAATTTGCTTTTTCACTTCTACGAGACGCTTATAGTCTTCATCCAAACAGTTCGAATTGGAGTATTCCACCAATATATTCTTTGTTGTTTCGTGGCGACCACTTCGAGACTCAGACACTATTCTTCTCTTGTAGTCTTCAATAGTGATCAATGGTCTTACTATGGTATCACAGTTATTTTCCATAAAGCACCTTTGCTCCTTCTTTCCAACGGATATCTTGCATGACCTTAGCTTGTTCCGGGACGATTGGTATCTTTATTAATTCGCGCACCGCACCGATCGGTATCTTATGCTTTACTGCGAGATGCCACCATTTGTGAAGATTGTTTATCTCCATCTTGTTTTCGATTTTCAATGGCGAACTATCGTAAAATGTTCCACATTCGGATTTTTCGTCTATTAGTCCATTATCGATGCAATATTGCCATAGTTCAGTCTTCGGAAAAGGCTGGAATATAGCTGCCCACGAGTCCGTTACTCCTACATCTTGATTGAATTCCAAAGTTCGTAGAGCATCTTCGAGAGGATCTTCTACAGGCAGTCCTATCATGTTCTGAAGACGTACCTTTATTCCTTTATTTTCACAGGTTCGGCAAGCTTTTATGATTTGGTCATTGTCTACGTTTCCTCTCCTGAGAAACTTCTGAGTCGAAGGAACTGCCGATTCTAAGGCGATATTCATAAACGTACAACCAGATTTCGCTAATAATTCGATCATATCTTTTTGGAGAAGAGAGTTGGCGCGAGCCGATCCGCAAAAACTTATTCCCACTTTTTGCATGAGATGACAAAATGCTGAGATCCATTCCTCATCTCTTGCTAAGTCATCGTCGTTAAAATAGGCTAACTCCAACCCCCATTCTTTCTTCACTTCTATGATTTCATCTATCATTTGCTGAGGAGTGCGCGATTGATAGAATTTGTCCTTACAATGATGCATGATTTTATGATAGATATGATTGAAGCAATACTTGCAGGAATTTGGGCAGTCCCTACAAGCAATGAATCGCTTCATAGGATATTTTCCAAACTGATCGTATCGATATTGAATACTTCGATCTGGAAACGGTAAATCTTGTATGTCTGGAATTAATCCAATTAGGAGACGATTTGTTATTTTTGTCAAAATATCATCAATAACATTCTCTGCCGGACCTATTACGACAATATCTACAGAGTAATCTGTTAATCCTTCCTCCGGAAAGAACGTGAAATGAGGTCCACCCATCACCGAAATGAATTTTCCTGGGTATTTTCTCTTCAGCTCTCGATTCTTATCGACGAGCCAACGATGATCGCCGGTCATGACGGAGTAGAAAATGAAGTCCCAATCACTACTTGATACTGTATCGTCAATGTTGCTATCGTTACCATAAACCAATGCGGTTTGATGACCTCTCTGTTTTAACAAGGCAGATATGTACATGATGCCTAGTTTGTCAGTACGTAGATTTGGGCTTTCTACGAAGAGAATTTTCATTATATCGGCAACTTTCCATTAATGATTTTTCCGACTTCAGATATCCAATTATCGAGGAAACCAAACAGTTTATATATGTCTGATCGTTCCGAATATTCCTTAGATATCATTGGGTGAAAAAGTTGATCGATTGCATACGCGAATCGATTGAAAGCATTGTTGGCAGTTCGATTCGGAACATCTTTAAAGACGATCGAATCAATTGTTGTTACCAATTCAACGGTATGTTCCAACCCGTCGATCTCATCTTTCAGATTTAAAAGTAGATTGTGAGGGTTCCTGTTTTGCAAACAAAACGGTGGACCGTAATGTACCAAATAACCTAGATCCCACATAATTTTTTGAGCTAGATAAGAAGCCCATATGTCGTCATATCGTCCTACCCAGGGCCAAACAGCCATAATAGGGGCTAGAATAGCAGGAAATGCCGTATTCTGTGAATTAGTGGGTGCGAAACACCCAGGTTTTATAACAATACCTGATTTTACCAAATCAGGTATTGTTTTTATGCATGGAGATAACATTATACGTTCGATTGCATCAATATCTGGGTCTCCAATCCATAGACCAGCTGCAATGCCAACCTTATTATCATTCGCTTCTAAATCTCTATAAGAGAACTTATAAGGTTCCTTCCTATCGTCAAATCGATGTGGAAATCCTCGATGGAAGAATTGTGGTTCAAATAAATTACCTATATTGAACCATTCACTATCTTCATAATATAATCCACGGAATGGTTGAGTCAAAGTAAGAATGAACGTAAGAAAATAAGTCTCGTCGATTGGATAGTTATCATCATCGATTGAGATGATGATATCATTATCTAAATCACAACGTTCAATTGCTTCCAATAAGGCTATATTTCGGCGCATGATTCTATTCCACCCTAAGGATTCAGAACACTTTCTTTTTCCTTGTTGATTAGGTGTTAGATATGTATAAATAGGATCACGAGCAAGAAATTCTTCTGTTTCTTTTGGAGTTTTTAAATCACCTGCTACAATAATACCCTTTAAATTAACTCCTTCTTGAATAGCCAACTGTCGATATCTTTCTAAAACAGTAGGAACGTAAATCGTTGTTGTTATGATATAAATACCTGAACGAAGATTATTCATCATTGAATTTCTCCTATTGTTGATTTCGCGGATGAGATTTATTATAGATGTTTTGAATGCTTCCAATAGTAACATGCGTATATTGCTGAGTTGTAGATAATCTACTGTGTCCTAATAAATCTTGTACGAATCGCAGGTTTGCACCATTCTCCAGTAGATGTGTAGCACAAGAATGTCTAAGAGTGTGTGGCGTTGTTTTTCCTAATCCTAAAGATAGTGCATATTTTTTGAATCGAAGTTGCACTCCTCTAGATGTCAACCGTTCGCCAAATTTACCTAAAAAAAGAGCACCTGGATCTTTCTTACATTGTTTCATCTTGAGCAGCTCCTTACGACGATGCAGGTAACGTCTTATCGTATCACATGCCATATCACTTAAGGGTAAAGTATGATCTTTACCTCCTTTTGCCCGCACGTACACGGTTTGGTTATTCAAATCAAGATCGACTAAATTCATATTCACTAATGACGATATGCGCATCCCTGTCGCATATAGTGTTTCCAACATGGCACAATCTCTCAATCGAATAAGCTCATCTTTAACTGTATCTTGAGTTGGATATTCAACCAACTCTTTTGCTTTATCTTGATCAAGAAAAATTGGTAATGTCTTTTTTTGTTGTAGACACGAAATTGATGCAATTGGATTATGATTAATCACTCCGTATCGTTGTAAAAATGAAAAACAAGATCGTAATGAGGCTAGACGACGATTGATGCTTCGTGCAATATTTCCACGTTCGAGTAGATAGGATATAAATCCTCGAACCGTTAATGCATTTACTATATTTAAAGAAAAATCAATGCCTCTTTCTACTTGTATTTGTTGCGGGTGAGATGATTCAATAAGGTATTGCATGAAAAGTTCTAAGTCCCGACGATAATTGGTTATTGTATGATGAGAGCGCATCTGTTGCATGGTAAGATCGTCGATAAATCGTTGGATGGCTTCGGATAAGCAATTTATCATATTATGCTCCTATAGATAATGAATCAAATTTTGCTTCCAAATGCTTGTAATTCATCATTAAACTACTATAAGACTCTTCAATTTGCCGTAGTTCGATGATAAGTTCGTCACGCTCTTTTTCGAGATCCTCACACTTCTCTTCGAGTTTTTCTAGTTCTTTTTCCACTGTATCATAATCTGACTTAGAAATTACATCAGATTGGTTAAAATTAATATCACCAAGTAGTGCTAGTATTTCAAAGGGTCCACATGGGTCGATTTTTGCAGTTGAGCAATATATTTGAAATGTTTTACTCATCGGTATTCACTTTCTTATTCAAAGTAAGTGGTCGTAGGATCATCTTCGACAAATTAGAAATATAGATACTATTACAATTTTGGTTGTTGTCATGGTATTTTTATTATCCTCTATTATTTAATATTGGTACTGATCTGATCGTTGTATAGTGAGGCTCTCACTGCGCAATCTTTTGCTTCTAGTAATTTGCGCAAACTAACTGTTCGCTCTGGATTACGCGGTAATGTGGTGACAATCCACTGAGCTAAATCACAAAATGGTTTAGATACGTTTTGTAGATTCTTTGGAAGGTGTTGATACGTAAAAAACTGTAGTATAGGTTCCATGTTCATTTTCCTTTCACGCAAAGTAGGGTATACTCTCATTACCGATATTGTATCAAACTTGACGATGATGTCAAGTTAAAAAGGAAAAATAAATGAAAATTGGAATTGTTGCTCCTACTCTCCATATGTTCATTGAGAAATACGCTGCTCTCTTTCATCCCGATCCGATCGTTATTTTTACCGATCCGATGTATACAGATTGGAACCAAACTTCAAGAAACTTTTACAAAGGGTTCTGGGAACCGCTACATCTTAATATAGAATTGAGGGAGGCTCCATACACCAATTGGGATTTTCGAGACATCGACGTTTTGATCGAAACAGCGGAATGTTTTCAATATGGAGAAAAATGGAAAGATTTTTGTCTTCGGATCCCTTGCCCGATCTTGTTTAAAGTGTGCTTTATAAACGATATGAAACGTTTTCCTACGGCATATCATAATAAAATATGTAGGTTCCCTGTAATAGTTGAAGCTCCTTATCAACTAGAGTATTGGAAAAGTAAAGGAATCAATGCAAATCTTATTTACAATCCAACTGGTTTTTGGTGGTTTGATAAGGAATGGTTAGGGGATAAGAAACAAGTCATATTTGTAGTTGCTGGTGTGCATCGATGGAGAGGTGATGCTTTAGGTATTGGATGGGATTGGTGGCAGGAAATTGAAAAAAGGTTCCCAGGAAAATTTTATCATCACGACTCTGCCGAGCTTGGAGGGATGCCCCCTCTTCAATTTGTAGATATGATTCGTTCTAATCGAGTATTTGTAAACTTAGATTGGAATTCTGGAAGGCCGCTATCAACAGCATTCTCTGAAGCACTGTCGATTGGTATGCCTGTAGTGGTAAGGGATTGCCAAAGCCTAAACTATCGCAATTTTATTCGTGGAAATGGGATTGCTTCTAATTCATTAGATGAAATATTTCGGTTCATTGATCGGTGCTTCAGTGATTATGAATTTGCTAAATCTTGTAGTCAGAAAAGTCGGGAAATTGCGATAGAACACTTCCATACAAATATCAATCGGGAAAAAATAAATCGTTTAATCGATTTAGCGCGACAAGTAAAAAAATGAGCAATGATTTTCAAGCTGTTCGAATACTTCGCAACATGATATCTGCATTTGTACCAAGTAGTAATTTACCAAATTTAGTGTATTCACCATACGAAAACATACTACAATTTCATGAGAAATGCATTCATAATTCGTGCGCGTCATGGTGCGCAGCCATATCTTGTTACTTTGTAGACAATTTAAGAATGTTCCAATTTCCTGCATCTTGCTTTGCTTTTCATCCTAGCGACAAAAACAATTTTCACACAACTACGGTAGTTTGCATGTTACACGACGATAGTGTAAAATTTTATAATATCGATGCCTATCTTAATTACCATTTCGAATATGAGAATGGAGCATGGATACCGATTGATGACCTATACGATATTCTGTTAAACAATGATTATAAAAGAGTAGTAGTAAAACAAGAAACGATTAGAAGACCAATTATTCTAATCCAAGAAGAATTAGATACTATTGACAGGGATAAACATTATGTTTGGATTGATATTGATTCAATGACGGAACCAAAACCGATCGGAAATGGTCTATTTCTAAGTTACTTCGATATAAATTTGGATATGTTCTTGAGAAATTATCAAGGATTAGAAGATCGATCTACGAATACTTTGTTGAGAGCAATGCTTGATCGGCCTAGTTTTTCTGGGTTTGGAATTGATTGGGTAGATACCTTATTCAAGAAGCAAATGGCAAAATATATGACTTTTGGTTAAAATATAGAGTACATATTCTTTCTCAAGTCGTTCTGCGTATCTTCTTGTTTATGTGATTCTACGGTGCTTATGTGAGGGGCAATTGTGTTAGCAACAAAGTTTCCTATACTCTTGTATACACTTGGTCTGAAGTGACATACATCGTAAAAATCGCTTGGAACGTGGTCATACAGTGATGGTGTGAACATAGTCTCCAAATCAATAAAGATATGGTTATTTTCTTGACAGAACTTCTTAATGAATTTATTGTAACTTGATATTCCGTCGAGTATTAGATTGATATTTTCAAGCGATGGAGGAATATCAGACCAAAAATTAAAATAATTCTCTTCCATATCTTTCAAGTATTCCCGACAGTTCATCTTTTCATGAATTCTTGATTCATTTAAGAAACGTTCCACTCCAAGAGTTCTACATTCGTTTGTTAAACAGGTGGCTATGGAACAAAATGCCACTTTACCTGAAAAATTAATATTACTCAGAGCATTCCTCCAATAAGTTTCCCCCCGATCCCCGTAGATTATGTTGTGCCATCCTGTATATACCACAACTGCCGCAATCACCGCATGTGCCGACAAGTGCTGATACCGTTTTACGCACATGTCAATGTTGATTCCTTCAACTCCGGCATTAAGTATCTGACATTTGGGAATCGTTACATATTCAGGCCATGACTTTGATGCAAAACTAACACTGAATGTTGTGCTATCTCCTAGAAACAGTATTGATGGTTTACTAGGATCGATTTCTTCTCCTCTGCACCCCAAAGAGTTTATTTTCAACACCGTTGTTCTGTCTTGAATAATTTCCGTATTTGGAATCAAACATCCGTATTCTTTGCTCTTGTATAGCTTCTGCCAATTCTCATAGCTGCTAAATCTCTCATTTTCTTCCAAAATTATTTTTCGGCTAAATATTTGCATCGTTTTTTACCATCTCAATTGATTATTCTGTCAATATCACTTATTCTATCTTGTTGTAGATAAAATAAGAATGTCAGTAATCTACTAAATTTACAGGTGTGATATGATAAGAGCTTTAGTGACTGGAGCAAGTGGATTTATCGGCAATCACCTAGCAAATTACCTAAAGGAAAAAGGTTATTGGGTTCGTGGAGTCGATTGGAACCCACAAAAATATTGGGCGTTTCCTATTGATGAATTTAAGCAATTAGACCTTCGTAACGAGGAGTATGTTTATCAAGCATTGACTGGTGGGATCGATGAGGTATATGCTTTGGCCGCTGATATGGGAGGGATGGGATTTATTTCAGAGCATCATATCCATATCATGCAAAACAACATGCGTATCAATATGAATACTTTACGAGCTGCCGGGATAATGAATGTTAAGAAATACTTCTATGCTTCTTCAGCTTGTTGTTACCCGGAGTATCGACAAACTGAATCAACTAATGTTATTCCCCTTAAAGAATCCGATGCTTTTCCTGCCAATCCACAAGATGCTTATGGATGGGAGAAGCTCATGACTGAATTACTCTGTAACTATTATCGAAAACAATACGGTATGCATATTCGAATTGCTCGATTTCATAATATTGCAGGGATATACGGTGAATGGATGGGTGGACGGGAAAAAGCTCCTGCCGCAATATGCAGAAAAGTGGCTATTGCTAAATATCTCAACCACGATAGTATCGATATTTGGGGAGATGGATCAGCTGTACGATCCTATTGTAATATTAGCGATTGCGTAGAAGGAATTTATCGCATTATGCATGGCGAAGATGAACGTCTCAATGGATTTGGTATAAATCTCGGTTCTGATGAGGCTATAACAGTACAAGAATTGGTGCAAATGGTAATGGACATTGCTGGTTACCATGTAGAATTAAAAAGTATTCCAGGTCCGGTAGGTGTAGCAGGACGAAACTCGGATAATACATTAATTAAGGAAATACTTGGTTGGTGTCCAAATAAGAAAATAAGAGATTGGATTCCCAGTTTGTATGCTTGGATATTTGCTCGGATAAGAGAAGAATTTATTGGATTACCGGAATATAAATGGGAGGAAAAGGCTAAATGGATACAAGAATCACACCTCCACCTTCGATAACCTTATTTTCTACTTTTAAACCATTGAAAGATGAATCCTATAATATATCTATTTACAACTCAGTAAATAGTTGGATTCATGCGCTAAAATCTATCAATGGGGTAATAATCCTCTACGAGGAATTAGAAGGACAACTTGGAGAGTTTAAAGAAGATGATAATCTAAAAGTGTTTTCTCACGATAAGAGGGATAAGTGGGGAATTCCCACTATTGATAGGATGTTTTATCGATCTTACATGTGTACTCGTTCATCATTTATGTGTTTTGTTAATGGTGATATTATTCTTCCCCCTAATTTTGTAGATAGAATACATCCTGTATTAGAAAGAAATTCTCCATTTATGTTAGGAGCTTCGCCTTTCGATGTTATATGTGATTACAGAATCGACTTTTCTAACTCGGAATGGTATTCTCGCATCAGAAAAAGTTATGGGGGAATGTGGAGAAGTGATGTAGCTATAGATTTTTTCTTGTTTACAAGTGGAATCTTTCACGATATTCCACCTTTCTCGATTGGTAGGATTGCTTATGATAACTATTTGATTGGTAGAGGAAAAGAGTCTACTGGAGTTTTGATTGATGGTACGCAAGGAATAGGTGCTATTCATCAATATCACGACTATCGACCCTATACAAATCTTCACCATGTCATGTCCTTACCTGCAAGTGAGCACAATAAGAAAGTTGCCGGAGGTTACGCAAAATGCGCTCTGAGACAAGCAACCCATGTTTTGGACGAGACCGGTTTATCTGTAAAAGAGAGATAAGAATAGACGAAGTAGACACTACTGAATTGGAAAATTGGAAAATAGTCAACGAGGGATTCAGGGAATACTCGACAGATTGGGTGACTATGACAGTTGATAAAGTAGATGTAGGAAATGGCAGAATTGTTGATTATACTCATCTGAAAGCATCTAATTTTTCCGTGGTTTTTCCTGTAACGCCAGAAGGAAAAATCGTGTGCTTGCTATCTTACCGTCATGGTCCTCGTTGCGTGAATTTAACCTTTCCTGCCGGATCTATTGATAGTAATGAGAATGCGCGTGAGGCAGCTATTCGCGAATTGGGCGAGGAGACCAGATATCGTCCAAGGTCAATGGAGCGACTACTTAACTATCCTATTTGGTTGGATGGAAACTACGGGTTATCTCAAGGTAACTTTTTCATTGCCAGAGATGCAGTTTTAGATGGGGATATGTTAAGCTATCATAATACCGACTTAGAAAAATCAAAAGTAATCTTGATCACTGAGGAGGAATTGCGGGAATATCTAAATCAAGGCATGGTAACTATATCGGCTCATTTTATTTGTGCAATAATTGGATTGTCTACCATATCACCATCCTGATTCTACACTTATGGCTGAAAATGACGGAACCAACATGATGAATACTCTGAAGTTAGCCCAAGGAGTGTATTCTGACTCATCTTCTTTTACTTGAACCACTTGAGTGTTGTTCCATTCGTTTGTTTCTTTAAATAAGTCACGAACAAATTCTACTGCGGCGGAGTTAAATGAATCCGCGAATACTACTTTCGCGGATTCATCTGGCGATCTTTGTATTTTCACTAAACATTTCATTTTTGTTGACTCCAAGGTCGTGGGTCTCCAAATCGAATAATTGCTGACGGAAACGTAGCTGGACCATCGCTTTTTCGTTCGCTCTCTTTTTTAACACCATTATCATTGGTCACTTGGGTAAAATGCAATCGACCTTTAAGAAATTCGATTTCAGCGAATGGAAAGATATACTCATGCCAATACGAAGTGTCTGTGCGATGGTATGAGCATAATAATGTTTGTTCCGGAAATCCATTCGTAATATGCTCGTTCTACCCATTTACCAAGATTTCTTCCATAAGGCGGATTTAACCAACACCATCCATCTTTAGGCCATTTCTCAGCTGCTAGAGCATCTTGACCTAAATCAATCTTGAAACCATCTTTACATAGACAATTATCCGAAGTGCAAGCTAAATCAAATACAAAATTGTAGGTCTCATTGTATTTTTCATACAATGAGATAGGAGTATTCCACTCGTTACTTTGAGACAAGAACAACGATTTTGGACAAGCCATTCGCCAATTTCCTTTCTTGTTGTAGTTAAAACATATCATATTTCAACTTGATGGTTTCGTCAAGTGATTACTTGAAAATTTTAATGGGGGCGTGGCATTCCAAGTATACCTTCGATGAACACCAGAAGATTAGATTCGAGGCTTATAGCATTGGCGCGACGTACTGGCCGATCTCCTACGGAGGAGAAATCACCAATATGTTGGCAGATGTTGCGGCGAAGAGCGAAGTTTGGCTCCAATCTATTTTTTATCATGAAGGATTGAATAGCGAGGTCAGCTGCCCCAAAGTGTCTCCATTGATCCCCCTCTTTTTCATCAATCATTCTTTGGATCAATTCTGGTTTAACTAACGAAAACACGTTGTTTGGGTAGTTATGAGCTGGATTCATCATCCAAACTTGATTGGGTTGAATCTTATTAGGCCCATTCTTTATGTTTGGAGTATAGCATGACAATGTCCATGCCTGATTTGGGCATCGAGACATAGCTAGCTCGAACCCATAGAATCCTTTCTTAACCATTTCAATATCGTCCTCAATGATACATATCCATTCTGTCTGCTCATGATATTTTATGTGGTGCTCTAGCGAACGGAAAGTATGAATCGAATTGCGGTTCCATCCTGGTTTTTCTCTATTAATATCAGCTCCCCACTCATCAAAGTGGTGAAATTCGACGATTGGATGAATACTTTTTACGAATTCACCATACTCTTGTGGCGACCCATCATCATACACGTAGAGCTTTCTGTCTGTTGGGAAACCTTGGTCAATCAAAGATTTTATCGATCCATCGATATAATTTTTAGCTTGTGGGGATTTACGAGCGAATTTCCTATCTACAGTTATCATTACAAAGGAGACGTTATTCATTCTTTTTTCTCTAACATCGGGATATGCGATAGTAGGTTCCTCAATGACGGGTGTAGTATTTCCTTGATGCTGGCTTGTGTCACTCGACAAAACTTCAGATAGACTTGATCCTCCATCGGGACTCCACTGATCAGATTGGCTATCGTCTGCTTTGGAAATCTCTTCTTGATCTCTTGAATGTTCATCAGATAAAGAGCTTTGATCGTAGGTAGGTGGAATATTGTCGAGTTGATCAACGTGCTTCTGCGTTTCCTTAGTTCTTTTCCCCATTGGGAGTCCCTTTCTTGGATGATTTTCTGCGGCACAATAATATCCGTAACTAGTTCCTGATATAGATTTAGGAACTCACTGAAAAGTCTTAAAATTTTTTTGTTGGGCGGCGACCTTCCTTGATTGTCCGAGTCACTTTCTTTTTCGCATTCTTCTTCTTCATCTAGTAAATGTAGCGGAACATCAATTTTCCATTTGGATTGAATTCGAGTTAGAACTAATTTTGGAATCTTGTCTGCCTGCATTGCTTTTCGTATACAGGCAGAGTTTAATCCTAAAGCACCAGAGAATGCTCCAAAATCAGTCATTCCACGTTTCTTCATGACAACTCGAATCCACAAACCAGCCTTACCTAGTTTTAACTCAGGTTTTGTCTTTTTTACCATATTACACCTTCTTTCACCGATTAATTGAATATAATATAGGAAATTGACAAAATAATCAAGGACATGTCATGATTTATAGAAACAGAACAGGGATAATACAAGGAGTTACACTTAATAATCGATTGCATCACTATTCAATAAACGAATATGTGCCAGATGAGATTTGCCCAGCTATTCATAGCATGTCAGCTATTTTCGAACCATCCTACACATTATACCAGCATTTACTAGCCTTTCCTCAAACAACAGTAAACATAGGCCGATCATTTGCTCTAGGCGATGTGATCATGGCATTTGTTATGTGTAGATGGTTGGCGTTTAAGTTTCCTACCACTACTTTTAATTTATTTACCAAGACACAATACGCAGGTGTCTTTAAGGTTGCTTGTGACGATGTGAAGGTTTATCCGTTCGATCGTGGTGGATTGCTACCTAAAAGTGATTATTCCATTAATCTTGATGGAATAATGGAAATGGATCATCAAAATGGAAAATATTCTCGTAGCCATAGAATCCATACAGCGTTAACTGTTCTTGGATTTCCTTCCGAAGAGTTGCCGAGTTCGAAGGATATCAATTGGAGCTTCCACGTAGGAAACTCTGCGTATGCATTTGCTGCTAAGTGGCTATCCGATTTTCGCGAATCGTGTAAAGAATTAGGTAGAAAAGACTTACCACTCATCGCTATACAGGCTCGCGGGTCTCATCCGGTAAAATCTCTTCCCCGTAACGTACTTATCGATCTCGTTAATCGTCTAAGCAGAAATTTTAATGTTGTGCTGATAGGAAACGATATCAAGGATAACATTAAAATGGATGGGGTTAGAATGCCATACAATATTACTATTAATCAAACAATGGCGATTATTCGACGATGTAACGTAATTATCTGCATGGATAGCGGTCCATTGTGGATGGCGCATGTCGTAAAAACTCCGATTGTACTCATTTCCGGTCCGACTTATCCGGAAGCAAGAATATCACTATTTTCGATGCAGTATCACTATCGTGTAATACGAACAGAACGTTGGATCAACTGTCAGCCGTGTGGGGAACGCGGAGAAGTGTGTAATAGAAATTTTTCTTGCATTCGAAATGTCAACATAGACATGTTGGCAGATACTTGTATACGGCACGTTCAAGATTTAATTAATGCGCTATGCTACCATATGGATTTTACTGTCAAGGAAGAGTTACATCATTACGCAGAGAACAATGTGCAGATACGAAGTATACTTACCAATAATTTGGAGAGAATCATGGATCGAGTAGATGAGTCAATTTTCTACTTATCGAGGAGCGCTTCGAAGTTTTTATTAGACTGTGGATACCATCACACAATCCATCACGGTGACACAGTTTACGATAGTAACGATAAGCCTTATAAGATCGAAGTTAACGATTTTGGCACATGGGTCATAGGAGCTGCCGATAAAGGCAGAGATGAAAATTATCATATATGCCAAGATCGATTTGTTCCCGCCATAGAGATGATGTCGGCAGTAGTATTCATAAGAAATATGGGCTATAATAAGTTGCAACAATTCAATACAAAACGAATTGCCGAAGAGATACAATGTAAATATCTACAATCGATTTGCGAAAAAGTATTGGCTAACTATTCAGAGCAGACGGTGGAGAGTGATCATGGCCGCATTAGATATGGATGAGTTGGTTGCCGGAATACGGCGGTTTTGTGGAAACCCTTCAGGAATTGCCGACTCTCTTACCGATCCTGAAGTTACTGATGATGATATTGAGCGGGATATTGGTTGGGCAATCCGAGAGATACTTGTTGAATTAAAAGGAAAAAAGATTAAGTCGTCTTATATTACAACTGTTGCAGGACAGCAGTTGTACGCAGCCGACAATGACGCGGGAGAGATAGTCGATGTTCATTATGGTGGAACGGAGAGTTCAGATGAGTTGTTTGCTTCTGTTATCAATCCTAATGTTTTTCCTTCCTACGCTTTATCGGGGGCAGAACTTGGGGAGCGTTCCATATCGATCATCAATGAAATACAAGAACGAGAATTTTACCGATTCTCCCGATTTGCTAAAACATGGGATGTAGTCGATGGAAAAATCTGTCTTATACCAGTTCCAAGTGCAAGTGGCACAAAAGTCTATTATGAATATGTAGAAGATACGGGGGATATATCTGAACTCGATGATACTTACACTAGATTAATCTATCTAAAAGCATCCATATTTATATATAAACAGATGATTGGGACACGTTCAAACACATCTCAGGTCGGTCAAACAGGTTTTCAGAATACAATTAATTTATCCGATCTTTTTGCGTTGATGGAAGCCAACGAAAAAGAGTTTAATCGTGAGATTGCTCGCGTATCGAAACGAGCAGTTGGTTAAAACCATGCACATATTACTAGAGTTAATTAAGAATAATCAAAAAACAACTGAAGCTGTATCATATGTCATGCGCGGCGGTAAGATGGTGCGTATCCTACGGGGGGCAGGTGGAAAGTTTGGAACAGGTTCAACTCAAGCCCGTACTTCTTCAAGTATAGGATCAAGGGAAATAAAACAGCAACGTGGGGTACAAGGTGGTGAAAGTTTATCCGGAGTATCAAAGGCAAAAAGAAAACTAGGAACTCGTAGAGGAACTTTGACTTCGAGAGAACGGAAACAGTTTAAACAAGCAGGTGGAGGAAAGCAAGGTTCAGAGTATGGAAAGAGTCAGCAGATATTGAAGCAAAGAAGCATTTCATCTCTTAAGAATAACAAGATGAAGGTCCGTAGAGCTTTGAATCCAAAACAGATGGTTTATGCTGCGAGAAAGTCGGCAGGGATGAGTGATACGAAACTGCGTTCTCAAGTAGTTTCCAGTCTAGGACCAAAACAGAAGGCGCAATATCGTAGGATACGTTCCATAATCCATAGAATTTCATTAGGTAGAAAATTTAGAAAGAAAAAATGAACCACATCGATATTGAAGTTGATATAACTGGTTGGGAGCAACATTCCAAGGACTTGAAAAGCAAGATCCGACAGAACATCCGTAACTATTTGAGGGATGTCGGAGAAATCACTGAGAATTACGCAAGGAAAAGCACGCCGATCGGTAAGCCAATAACTCCAAAAGGAGATCGTCCTCGTCCTGGGCATACCTATGGAGACTTGGCTCGCGGATGGAAAATGTTGCGGATACAAAAAATGATTATGCAAAGTGGAGAAGGAACAGAATATGAAGGTGGATTGACCCACGATGCTATCGGAAAACCGACAACTGGTGCACGCATACTAGATGTATTAGAATATGGAGCCATACGCCATTTTATTACACGGAGAAAGAAAGACTTAATATTTTTTGATACTCGATATGGTCGAGTAGTAAATCGTTGGAGAGTGCTACATCCCGGAGCTAAGCCGAGAAAGATAATTTCTAGGATTCAAGAATTTGCCTATGAAAAGATGTCAAGTTGGGATAGTCAATTAGTGGAAGGATTGAAGTAATATGTCTGATACGACACCGGATCAAGTATTGATAATCTACGACCTGTTAGCAAAACTATTTGAAGATGTGACAGTTGATAATGGTTATCATCACACTATAGATCCAGAAAGTATTTTGTATCAGCATTCGCCTCAAACCATAAAAAAACCTCTACCTATTATTTATATTTACCATGATGGAATAGAGTTTGAAGGTGGCACAAGTGGAAGATTCGGGGCAGCGATCCAATATTCAATAGTAGGAGAGACTGGAACTACAAAGGATAAGGATGACCTACTACAGAATCTTCTTTATCTTGAAAGTGACTTGTTGACAGTGTTATGGTCTGATTTTTACTTGCAGAATACTGCAACGAGTCAAGGGAAAGATGTAAGCTTGGATCACCATTCAATTACTAGAATTAACACAGATGGAGGATTACTGTACCCAAAAGCATTATTGGAAATACAGGGAGAGATGTATTTCCATAACATTACTTTACCGCTACTATGAACAATTGTATAATTTCATGTATAATAACAATGAGCGAACAAATACTAACGATGCCGTCTCCATAGATTTGAATCTAATCATGGAGAAATACAATGGGTAAGGTACATTTAGGGGCAAGAACTCGGATAACCGTAGGGCGCGAAGCTACATATGGATATCCGTGGACCGTACCAGCTGCGGGATGGAAAGAATTTCCTGAAACTCCTGGCGAAACTTTAAAAGATAATATATCGTCTTTCACGCAAAACACCTTGTTTGCAGATCGTATGGTTCGTGGGATTTCCACAGGCCAACATTCTCCTGGTGGTTCTCTTCCATTTGAATTGATGTCACGCGGACAGTTGACACTCTTTCAATATGCTCTTGGAGGTGCAACCGATATCTACGAGTATGGTGATAACACGGTAAAGTACCGCGTATTTTACGGATCTCAAGACGAAGCTTCATTCCCTTCTTCTATAGAAGGGGGAGATCCGGAAACTGGAGTCAATGTTGGCGGATTGACAATTCGAAAATGGTTTCTGGTAGAAAATCCGAGTTCGGATGAAGATTTATCACCAGATTCCTTCATGTTGGAGTACTCCGGATCGAAAGTAAATGGATTTTCGTTGTCTGTTCCTACGGACGGATTCGTAACAGGCAACTTTGATATTATGTCTTTGAAAGAATCGCAACATGATTACTATCCTGGAGCGAGCGCCGGATGGACAGCAGGTTATTGGATAGTCGATCCTTCGGCTCCTCCGGCAGAAGGATTGCTTGAAATCAATGATCCAGCTGGAGAATATATTAGCAATTACGCATCGCCTTCTGCGGACCGTGCTTTAACTTCAGTTCGTCTAGCAAACGATGCATCGTTTTCAGGTTATGTAAAGCTTGGACTTCAAGGTTCGTCTCCTGCTATTGCTACGGTTCAAGCTATTGATTTTAACGTAACGAATAATGCGGAACGAGTACAAGTTGTAGGAAATACTCAAGCATATTCAATCGAGTTTGGACGTAGACAAATTACAGGGAACTTGACTGTTGTTCTTAGTGACTTGACCTACTACAACTACTTCAAGAATGAAACTGATTTGGAATTGTATCTCAAATTCGATGCATCTTATCCTGATGCTGAGAATGAATACCTCATTTTTGCATTTCCAAGAATTCGTATCGGTGGAGAAGGATCGGAAGCTCCGACTCCGTCAGTTACCGGACCTGGACCCTTAAGTTTGACTCTTCCATTTCAAGCGTTACGGTGTGCATCAGCAATTAATCTGGGAGAATTCACGCTTCCGGAATACACTGACATTTACATGATTGCACAATTAGATGGAGCTGGTTCAGAAGTATCTGCTTCTCAGTTCTATCTATAAACTCATCATATAGGAGTAATACTGTGTCTGAAAATGTGTTTCTGAAATCTTTGTCGAGCGAACAAGTCGAACCGATTGTTGATGTCCTGCTTCCTACTGAGGAAGCGTGTGCATCTCGTAACATTTCGGAAAGTGCGAGAATCTCTATCAAGCTCCGCCCTCTCAATCCACGTACTCATGACATAATCACAAAGAGGGCTACAGAACGAAAAATCGATCGAGGCAAGAATCGTCAAGATGTAGATATTAGTGAAGAGCGATTCGTTCTTGAAATGGCAAAAGCTATCGTTGTTGGATGGGATGTAAGTGTGGCTCAATGGCGATATTGGGTTCCTGCCAATCCTCCCGCATTCTCTGATTTGGATGTCAAACCGACAGACCAAGTTCCTTATTCCCCCGAACTATTCTGTGAACTAGCTCGGAGAGCTATTGGTTTGGCATTAGGGACAGGAATTGTCGATGCGGCGAATAACCCGAAGAATTTCAACAACAGTGATGTTTTGACAGAGGAAGACGAAATAAAAAACTAGAAGCATTCGCCAAGTGGTCGTTTGATGAATCACGACCATCTTGCGAAGAATGCTTTAAACATTGTCGAATCATGTTGATGATGGAAAATGGAGGCCGAAAAGTCAGCGATGACGAAGTATGGCCCCATGTCATACGTGTCCTAAACCAGATTTGTTTGATGAGAACGTTTTTGTATGGGAGCTCTATGCAAAAACATTATGGAACCAATTTCGATCAGATGGGATGGGAGGTTTTATAGCGACAGACTATGCAATTTTTCGAATGCGATGCGATGACTTACACATACCTTTTGACGAATCTGATTTTCTATGGGAAAAAGTACGAGTCATCGATCAAATTCGACGCTTAGAGATTCAAGCCAAGAATCAAGCCCCTGCTTCCAAAAAACCTTCCTCTGCCTCATCTACCTATAAAGGATAGTTATAATGCAAAAGTCACGCGATGTCATTATTCGTATGTCGGTTCAGGACATGGCTTCTAAAGCTATTGACTCTGTTAGCAAATCGATGAAAGCAATGAAAAATGTAGCAGAGAAAGATACCTCTTCTTCTTCTTCTGCTTCTTCCAAAGCAAAAGGTTTGAACACCAAAGCAGGAGACTCTTCTACGAATAAAAAAGCGAGTGACGATGAGAAATATTACAAGTCATTGATGAAAATAAAGAATGAGGTTATTGCTTTAGAACAAAAGTGGGCAAAAGAAGAGAAAGCGATTTTAGACAAAGCTTCTACGGAAAAGAAAAAATTACAAAAAGAAGCAGAAAAGCGAGATAAAGAAAGTGCAAAACAGCTTGCTAAGCAAGCTAAGCAGGCACAGGCAGAGGCGAATAAGCAAGCCAAAGATGCATTGAAGCAAGAAAAGCAAATGCAGCGGGAAGCAGAGAAACAAGCCAGGGACAGCGCTAAGCAGCTTGCTAAGCAAGCCAAAGATGCATTGAAGCAAGA
>Ga0265297_10002240_pt1 | contig 40514 bp, 32 predicted proteins | sample Munlanlwell13791_FD_192502 | JGI IMG/M metagenome (GOLD analysis project Ga0265297, IMG submission 192502) | Leachate microbial communities from a municipal landfill in Southern Ontario, Canada - Leachate well 137-91 | ecosystem: Engineered > Solid waste > Landfill > Unclassified | place...
ATTAAGGGAGCGCAGGCTATACATAGGTAAAAATCCAATTTAAACATTAAACCGCAATAGGGGCGGGAGTTTTTTATGTCTAACAGGAAGAACGCATCTATCGGCCAGCAAGGAGTTGGAATCCATGGTCGAAAATTTTTTACTCATACCCATGAAGCAATTCCGCTTCCTGATCTTATAGAGGTTCAGCGTCATAGCTATGACTGGTTTTTTCGCGAAGGCCTGCGGGAATTATTCGACGAGGTGTCTCCAGTCAAAGACTTTATCGGCCGCGACCTTGAACTTCACCTGCTCGATTACTATTTGGACGAGCCTCGATTTGATGAACAGACGGCAAAACAAAAGAATCTTTCCTATGAAGCAGCGCTTCGCGTCCAAGTGAAGCTTATCAATAAGAAAACTAACGAAATAAAAGAACAATCCATATACTTAGGGGATTTCCCGGTCATGACTGAACGAGGAACCTTCATTATTAATGGTATTGAACGCGTCGTCGTGTCGCAGCTTATTCGTTCCGCAGGTGTATTCTTTACGTCCGAGTTCATTCGCGGACGAAATTTTTATGGCGCGAAAATTATTCCAAATCGTGGTGCGTGGCTCGAAATTGAGACCGACATGAATGATGTGATGTGGGTGAAAATAGACCGCAAACGTAAAGTACCGGTAACCGCATTGCTCCGCGCGTTTGGAAACGGATCAGATGAAGAGCTCGACCAGTTGTTTGGAGATTTGAATCTTCCTGAAGCGAAAGAGTATTTGGCAAAGACGCTGGCAAAAGACCCGTCACATTCAGAGGCAGAAGGTTTGAAAGAGGTATATAAGAGAATCCGTCCAGGAGATTTGGCGACCGTTGATAATGCCCGTGAGTTGATTCACAAAATGTTTTTCTCGTTCGACCGCTATGATTTTGGAAAAGTCGGACGATACAAATTGAATCAGCGTTTTGCTTTTGATCTTCCGAATGATGCTGAACATCGTGTGTTGCAAAAAAAAGACCTCGTTGCGATTCTTCGTGAAATTGTTCGCTTAAACGTGTCTCAAGAAGATGCGGATGATATTGATCATTTAGGGAATCGTCGCGTCCGTGCTATTGGAGAACTTGTCCAGAATAAATTCCGCATTGGTCTTGCACGTATGGAACGCATTGTCCGCGATCGCATGTCCACGATGGATATTAATACGTTGACTCCAAACCAGCTGGTGAACGCACGGCCGATTATCGGCGTCCTGAAAGAATTTTTCATGTCCAGCCAGCTATCGCAATTTATGGATCAGACAAATCCGCTTTCAGAACTTGAACACAAACGCCGGTTGTCTGCGATGGGCCCAGGCGGTTTATCACGAGAGCGCGCAGGATTTGATGTTCGTGATGTACATCGCACGCACTATGGACGCATTTGTCCAATTGCGACTCCAGAAGGACCAAACATTGGTCTTGTTGGCCATTTATCAGCATACGCACGCATTAATGATTTTGGATTTATTGAAACTCCGTATCGTAAGGTAATCCATGACCCAGAAAATATTGCTGAAAAGATTGAAGGAGAAATTTTACGATCTGATATTGAAGGCATCGCAAAAGCTGGAACAAAAATTGACGCTGCCCTTGCCGCGAAACTCGCTAAAAAAGAAGATTTAAAAACGGTTCCAGTCGTACCTCGTGTTACAAGTGAAGTTGAGTACTTGGACGCATTTACCGAAGAACGTTTTGTCACAACTGCCGCGACCACTCCAATTGATGATGAACGTGGGTATTTTAAAGAAGATCGTGCAAGCGTTCGCGTTCACGGCCAGCCGACAATTTCGCCAATCGAAACCGTTGATTATATGGATGTCGCGCCAAACCAGATTATTTCAGTCGCGACATCTTTAATTCCATTTGTTGAACATGATGATGCTGCACGTGCATTGATGGGAACAAATATGCAACGTCAAGCAGTGTCTGTTATTAAACCGGAGTCTCCTATTGTCGGTACAGGCGTTGAGGTTCGTGCCGCAAAAGATTCTGGGCACGTCGTTCTTGCAAAAAAGAGCGGTACCGTGATTCATGTTGAAGGTGCAAAAGTTGTTGTCGAAGAAGATGATGGCAATGTTCGGGAATATCCGATGGGAAAATTCATCCGATCAAACGCATCAACGTGTTTGAATCAAATGCCGCGAATTGACAAAGGCGTGAAAGTAAAAGCAGGAGACGTGCTCGCAGACGGCGCATCAACCGAAAATGGGGAGCTTGCACTTGGACAAAATATGGTTGTCGCATTTATTCCATGGGAGGGTGGCAATTACGAAGATGCAATTTTAATATCAGAACGTGTTGTACATGCCGACCGTTATACATCTATTCATATTGAAGATTTTACCATCGATATTCGTGATACAAAACTTGGGCCAGAAATCGTGACGCGTGATATTCCGAATATTTCTGAAGAAAAGCTAAAAGATTTGGATGAAGAAGGGGTCGTGCGTATCGGTGCGCAGGTCAAATCTGGCGATATCCTCGTCGGGAAAATTACTCCAAAAGGTGAAACCGAGTTGTCGGCAGAAGAAAAATTGCTTCGTGCAATTTTTGGTGAAAAAGCAAAAGATGTCAAAGATTCGTCCCTGTATTTGGAGCATGGCGAACAAGGAAAAGTCGTCGACATCAAGATTTTTTCTCGAGAAAAAGGAGACAAGATTCCTGCGGGTGTTATTAAGACGATCCAGGTGTCGATCGCGCAGCTTCGCAAAATTCAAGTTGGTGACAAAATGGCAGGACGCCATGGGAATAAAGGCGTCATCTCGCGCGTTGTTGCGCAAGAAGATATGCCGTATCTGCCGGACGGACGACCAGTTGACATCATTTTAAATCCGTTAGGTGTTGCAAGTCGCATGAACATTGGACAGATTTTGGAAACTCATCTCGGTATGGCCGCAAAAACATTGAACTATAAAGTTGCATCTCCTCCTTTGGATGGAGTTCCAGAAGAAGTTATCAAACAGGAATTAAAACACGCAGGACTTCCAGAGGACGGTAAAATTCAGCTTATTGATGGCAGAACCGGTGAGGCGTTCGACCAAAAAGTAACCGTTGGTGTGATGTACATGCTGAAACTGAACCACTTGGTTGAAGACAAAATTCACATGCGTTCCATTGGGCCATATTCTTTAGTTACACAACAGCCACTCGGTGGTAAAGCACAATTCGGCGGTCAGCGTTTTGGAGAAATGGAAGTCTGGGCATTGGAGGCATACGGTGCCGCATACACTTTGCAGGAAATTTTGACAATCAAATCCGATGACGTTCCTGGTCGCAGCAAAGCATACGAATCAATTATCAAGGGCGAGCCGATTATTCATTTGAACGTTCCTGAATCATTCAATGTGTTGATTCGAGAATTAAAAGGGTTAGGTCTTGATGTTGAGCTCTTAGATGAAGATGGAAAAGTCGTTCCAGCCGAACCGTCTCAGCGCGCAAAGGTACGCGAGGAGATGCGTAAAAAAGCTAAAGCGAAATAATATGTATTTTGACGAAGCACTCAAACCACAAGATTTTCGAGCGGTCAGGTTGACTGTTGCGTCTCCGGACACGATTCGACAATGGTCGCACGGAGAGGTCACGAAACCTGAAACAATTAATTACCGTACGCAGAAACCAGAGAAAGACGGTTTGTTCAGTGAGCGTATTTTTGGACCAACCAAAGATTGGGAATGTTATTGTGGAAAATATAAACGAATTCGCTACAAAGGAATTGTCTGCGACAAATGCGGCGTTGAAGTTACCCGTTCCATTGTCCGGCGCGAACGATTTGGACACATTGAATTGGCCGCTCCAGTTTCTCATATTTGGTTCTTGCGTGGCGTGCCATCAAAGATTGGACTTTCGCTCGACATGTCAGTTATGGATCTTGAGAAAGTAATTTATTTTGCTAATTTCATTATTACGCATGTTGATGAGGAAGCACGATCGCAAACATTTGAACAAATTGAACAAGAAGCAAAATCGAAAAAGAAATCCCTTGAATCCGAGTTTAAACAAGTAGAACAAGAAATCCACAAGAAGCGCGAAGAAGCGAAAGCGAAAGCGAAGAATGCCGATGAGATGAAAAAGCATGAGGAATTGTTTGGTGCAGAATCGAAGAATGCGCGAATGATGCACGATGAAAAAATGAAGGAACTTGATTCCGTCGTTGCCCTCGCAAAGAAAGAGTTACAGTCTCTAGCTCCTCTTATGATTTTGTCGGAAAGCCAGTATCAGGATTTGTCACTGAAATATGGCCATGTGTTTGATGCAGGTATCGGGGCTGAAGCGATGAAGCAGCTTCTTTCACTTATTGATTTGAATAAAGAAATCAGGAAGCTTGAAGATCTCATGGTGAAAGCTGCTGAAAATAAAAAACGCAGACTTTTGAAACGGTTAAAACTTTTGAAGAATTTTAAAAAGAACGGCTTGCGTCCCGAATGGATGGTTTTGAGTGCCGTCCCAGTTATTCCGCCGGATCTTCGTCCAATGGTGCAACTTGATGGCGGACGTTTTGCAACTTCCGATCTTAACGATTTATATCGCCGTGTCATTAATCGCAATAATCGGCTGAAGCGCCTTATGGAATTGAATTCTCCTGAAGTCATCACGCGCAACGAAAAGCGTATGTTACAGGAAGCAGTCGATGCGTTGATTGATAATTCCGCGCGACACGGGAAAACCGTCACCGCATCAACCGGACAAAAACGACAATTGAAATCCATTGCTGACATGTTGAAAGGAAAACAAGGACGATTCCGCCAGAACCTGCTTGGAAAGCGCGTTGATTATTCTGGTCGAAGCGTTATTGTTGTTGGTCCGCATTTGAAATTGAACCAGTGTGGTTTGCCGAAACGCATGGCGCTTGAATTATTCAAACCGTTTGTCATTTCAGAGCTTATCAAACGCGAATACGTTCATAATGTACGAAGTGCAAACCGTTTTATTGAATCAGATCGTGAAGAAGTTTGGGATATTCTTGAAGGCATTACAAAGAAAGCGCACGTATTTCTAAATCGTGCACCTACCTTGCATCGTCTTGGTATCCAGGCATTTCAACCAGTACTCATCGAAGGTAAAGCAATTCAGTTACATCCGTTAGTGTGTCCGCCGTTTAACGCAGACTTTGACGGAGATCAAATGGCTGTCCACGTGCCTTTGACCGAAATGGCAAAGTTTGAAGCGAGGGAATTAATGATTTCAACCAAGAACTTATTGAAGCCAGCCACTGGAAAACCGGTTATTACTCCTTCGCAAGATACGGTGCTCGGATGTTTTTATCTTACCAATATGCGTCCCGAAAAAGCGCAAAAGGCGTGTGTTGATGCAAGTGAAGCCATTTGTCGCTATCGGCTTGGACAATTGCATTTGCAGGAGCCGATTCGATGCCATGTCAAAGGAAATAAATTCATTGATACGTCTGTTGGTCGCATTATTTTTAATCAGGTGCTTCCGGACAAATGGCCATACCGGAACGAAACATTCAACAAAAAGACGCTTTCTGCGCTCGTGACGGAACATTTGAACGCGATTGGGCATCAAGAGACAGTTCTTTTGCTTGATAGCATCATGCAGTTGTCATTTGAATATTTGACACGTTCCGGCATTAGTTGGGGCATGTCCGATTTGGTGACTCCAAAAGAAAAGCCAAAAATTTTGAATGACGCTCAGGCACAGGTCGATGCTATTCACGAAAACTATGAAATGGGACTTTTAACAGATGACGAACGCAGGGCTCGTGTTATTGAAACATGGGATCTCGCGAAACAAGAAATTCAAGCAGTGTCAAAGAAAGCATTGGATCCACACGGACCAGTTTTCTCAATGATTGAATCTGGGGCGCGCGGTTCTTGGGGACAAACAACTCAGATGATGGGTATGAAAGGTTTGGTGACAAATCCTCGAGGCGACATTATTGAATTGCCGGTCAAAGGAAGCTTTAAAGAAGGATTCTCTGTGCTCGAATATTTCATTTCAACTCATGGCGCTCGCAAAGGACTTTCTGATACTGCACTTCGTACTGCAAACGCAGGGTATCTTACTCGTCGTTTGGTTGATGTGTCACAAGACGTGGTGATTATGGCTGAGGATTGCGGAGACGAAGAAGGCATCAATCTTACTCGAGAAGAAACAGAAGCCTTGGGTGAAGATTTTCTTGATCGATTGCTCGGACGTTGCGTTCTGGACGCAATTAAAGATCAAAAGACCAAGAAAGTTATTGTGAAAAAAGGTGAAACAATTACTCCAGAGTTGTTAAAGAAGCTTGCAAAAGCAAAATTTGAGGAAGCGCGGATCCGTTCAACATTGACATGCAGAACGGCTCGCGGGCTGTGCCAAAAATGTTATGGATTTGATCTTGGGTATAATACTCCAGTGAAACTTGGTACCGCCGTTGGTATTATTGCAGCCCAGTCCATTGGTGAGCCAGGAACCCAGTTGACGATGCGAACTTTCCATACCGGTGGCGTTGCTGGTCAGGATATTACACAAGGTTTACCTCGTGTTGAGGAATTGTTTGAAGCGCGGCCAGTTAAGAAGCCAGCATTTCTAGCTGAAGCTCAAGGTAAAGTTGCCATAACAGAAGAGCAAAAAGAAAACGGTGAAAAGCTGCGAACGATTACATTGACTGGTATTGGTGAAGAAATCCATCGGTATTCATATCCAAAGAAAGATAAAGCTGATGTAAAAGTTGAAGAAGGCAAAAAGATTAAGAAAGGCGCTGTGCTTTTTTCAACCAAGAAAGAAGACGTGAAGTCAGAAGTTGACGGGAAAGTTCGACTTGAAGACGAATGTGTCGTTGTTATTGAGACAAAAGAAAAACAATGGGCATACCAAATTCCGTTTGGTTACATTATTGTTGTGAAAGACGGAGCAGAAGTAGAACGCGGTGATCGGTTGACTGAAGGCTCTATCGAGCTGCATCAATTATATGAATTAAAAGGAAAGTTTGCTGTTCAAAAGTATGTCATTCAAGAAATTCAGAATATTTATTCAACACAAGGCCAGAAACTGAACGATAAGCATATTGAAATCATTGTCCGTCAAATGTTTTCACGTGTGTATGTCCGAGACGCAGGAGATACCGACCTGATGCCGGGAGAAATAATTGAAATTTCGTCTTACGAAGAAGCAAATACCAATTTGAAAAAAGGCGAAAAACCGGCTTTGGTAGATATTCTTTTGCTTGGCATTACAAAAGCTTCTTTATCGATCGATAGCTTTTTTTCGGCGGCATCTTTCCAAGAAACAGCTCGTGTACTCATTGATGCCGCTGTATCGGGTAAAGTGGATCATCTCCGTGGATTAAAAGAAAATGTTATTATCGGCCGTTTAATTCCAGGCGGAACAGGCTATGGCGTTGATTATGCATCTAATCTTGAAGATACACTTCCTCCCAGAGAAGAAGAGAAACGACCCGTAGAAGTTATTAAAGAGGAAGAAGCAGAGAAGCCATTGGCAGAGCCAGAAAAAGCATAAAGGATTCTTTCTTAATGTGTGTCTTGCCCTTCAAATAAGGTTGTATTTTGATTGAAAAATGAGGCATTTCGTGGTATTATGTGAAGACAGTATGGCACGTGATTATAAAAAAAATCCTCGACGAAAGCGCGAACAAGAGTCTAGTGAACAAGACGAATCTCGTTTACGTGTACGGCAAGAAACGAAGCACGGAATTATTGCCATTATCTTTGTTGCCGCCGCTATTTTAAGTATTTTAAGTTTTTTTAAGCTCGCTGATGTTGTTGGCATTGCGATTGATCGCGGTTTGACTTCATTATTTGGTTGGGGCAAGTATGTTATTCCGATTTTTTTTGGCATCTTAGCGTGGATGTTCTGGAAAAAAGAAGATCGGCAAATCAAGTCATCAAACTGGGTTGGTTTTGTTTTGTTTGTATTGTCTTATTCTGGACTTTTTCATTTGCTCATAGAAAAAAGTGAAGCAGTCCAAGCGATAACGGACGGTCGGGGTGGTGGGTATATCGGACTCGCATTATCATATCCGCTTCGGTCAATCATGGGACCATGGGCGACGGGGGTGTTACTGATTGGTTTACTCCTCATCGCATTGTTGTTGTGGTTTGATACATCATTGCCAGAGTTAGCAGACAAAGGAAATATTTTTTCACGCTTCACATTTAGATTCCGCCGATTCCGTGAACGCATGCAGCGCAATTGGACGATGAGAAACCTTGAAGAACGATCAAATGATGATGCAACAGAATCTTTTCATGAATCAGAGGGTGATATTCCAAGCGAGGATGCTGACAATATGGCACCAGAAGTTGCCCAAGCAATCGCTGAAACCGAGGAACGACTGAAAACGGAAGCAAAGCAATATGCAACAAAACAGCAGCGTCCGCTTTTGCGAAAGCGTCACACATCAAAGCCTTATCCATTAAATTTACTAGAATCGGGAAGTGAAAAACCGACCAGTGGAGACATTACTGCGCATAAAGAAATTATCAAAAAGACGCTCGAAACATTTGGCATTAATGTTGAAATGGGCGACGTAAGCGTTGGTCCAACTGTGACACAATACACATTGCGTCCATCCGAAGGAGTAAAGCTTTCGCAGATTACAACATTATCAAACGATCTTGCGCTTGCATTGGCTGCTCATCCGATTCGAATTGAAGCGCCTATCCCTGGTAAATCATTGGTCGGTATTGAAGTCCCGAATGAATCAAAAGCAATTGTGAAGCTGCGCGACGTCCTTGATACCGCTCCATTTAAAAAACGAGAATCCGATCTCACATTCGTGCTTGGCCAGGATGTTGCTGGGAATGCAGTTGTTGCGTCGCTTGATCGTATGCCGCATATGTTGATTGCTGGCGCTACAGGATCTGGGAAATCAGTTTGCATCAATACATTACTCTTAAGTCTTTTGTATACTAATAGCCCAGACAGTTTGCGGCTGATTTTAGTCGATCCAAAACGTGTCGAGTTGACTCCATATAACAATATTCCGCATTTACTAACTCCTGTTATTACGTCTGTTGAAAAAACAATTAACGCGTTACGCTGGGTGACGGGTGAAATGGATCGTCGATTCCGCCTTTTGGAAGAAACCGGAAAACGTAACATTCAAGGATATAATTCAAATGGGACTGACGAGCAATTGCCGTATATCGTGGTAGTTATTGATGAGTTGGCTGATCTCATGGCGGTTGCGGCGACAGAAGTTGAGGGCGTCATTATTCGTCTTGCACAAATGGCGCGTGCCGTTGGCATTCATTTAGTTGTTGCAACACAACGGCCTTCCGTCGATGTTATCACCGGACTCATTAAAGCAAATATTACATCCCGCGTTGCGTTCTCTGTTGCGTCTGGTATGGATTCGAGAACGATTCTTGATACGACTGGAGCAGAAAAACTGCTCGGCAGAGGAGATATGCTCTATATTAGTGCAGAACTTTCAAAACCACGACGTTTGCAGGGAGCATTTGTCAACGATCAAGAGATTGAAGCGGTGACGACTTACGTAAAAAGTCTCGGGAATCCAGATTATGTCACTGGTGTTGTTGAAAAACAGACAAGCGCGGATATGGGCCCAGGAGTTGATGGTGATTCAAGCGATGATGAGTTATATGACGAAGCAAAAGATCTGGTTGTTCGCGCTGGGAAAGCCTCCGCATCATATTTGCAGCGACGTTTACGAATTGGCTATGCACGCGCAGCTCGGTTATTAGATCTATTAGAAGAGCACAATGTAATTGGCCCCGGTGATGGCGCAAAAGCGCGCGAGGTGTATTTGCAGTCGCTGGATGATGAATCCGCCGGCACATTTTCACCAAGCGATTATTCAAATGAACCCCAACAAGATGAGCCCACTGATGAAAGTAATGAACTGACTGAGACAAAAGAAGATAAGGAACATCCAGATGTGCCGCAAGAAGACGTGAGATCAGAAAGTGAAAGTAGCGATGTGCATGATATCCCAGAAGATGAACATGAAGGTGACGAGGAGAAAACGCTATGACCCCATTTACCAAGCGTGACGTCTATCATGGTGAGCATGTTGGCGATACGATTAAGACTTTGCGAGAAGATTTGGGGTGGTCACAAATTGAACTGGCAGAACGTGCTCATGTAGATGTGCGCCACATTCAAGCGTTTGAGGAATATCGGTATCATGATTTGCCGGGCAGTTTATATGCAAAAAACTTTCTTCGATCCATTGCTGCGGCGTGTAATGTAAATACTGATAAATTGCTTGAACGTTTTTTGCAGGACGAGAAAGCGTTTCCATTTAAGCGATCGATAACACCTCCAAAAGAGGTGGCGACGCCGATTTTTTGGACGCCAAAGAAAGTCCGTGCATTTGGTATTATCCTCGTGTTATTGGTTGCGCTTGTGTATGTTGTTGTGGAGTTAGGTGGGCTGTTTCGGCCCCCCGATTTGCAAATTTTCTCCCCCCAGGATAGTATTGAAATACATGCGACTTCAGTAGAGGTAACAGGAAGAGTCGAAAAAGGCGCCACACTGACAATTAATAATGCCCCAATCGGTGTAGATGATGAAGGCAATTTTTCGACCCAGATTGATCTCACTCCTGGGGTAAATACGTTGACCATAATTGCAACTCAGAAATTTGGACGAAAAACGACAGAGGTACGCAATCTCTTTGCACAACCTTTTCAATAAGAATTATTATTAATGCATAATGGTATGCCAAAAAAAACCTCTGCCCCAAACGAGGCAAGCAATAAAGTGCAAGCGGCACGACTTGCCATAGAACAGATTCAGGATCGATTCGGCAAAGGATCGATCATGAGACTAGGCGAGGCAAAGGCTATGAACGTCGAGACAATCTCAACGGGCTGTTTGTCTTTGGATATAGCTTTGGGTGTAGGCGGCGTCCCTAAGGGACGCATCATTGAAATTTACGGCCCAGAAGCTTCAGGGAAAACAACTCTTGCACAACACATCGTCGCTGAGGTTCAAAAAACTGGTGGCATTGCTGCATTCGTTGACGCTGAACATGCGCTTGATCCGGAATATGCAAGAAAGATCGGTGTGAATGTCGATGAACTTTTTATTTCGCAGCCTGATACTGGCGAGCAAGCTCTTGAAATTGTAGAGACTCTTGTTCGATCGAATGCAGTTGATGTTGTTGTAATTGATTCTGTTGCGGCATTGACACCAAAGGCAGAAATCGAAGGAGATATGGGTGATTCTCATATGGGTCTGCAGGCACGGCTTATGAGCCAGGCGTTGCGAAAATTGACTGCCATCGTTTCTACTTCTAAGACGACTGTTGTTTTCATAAACCAAACCCGCATGAAGATCGGTGTTATGTTTGGAAATCCAGAAACAACGACAGGGGGTATGGCGCTTAAATTTTATTCGTCAGTTCGTATTGAAGTCCGCCGATTGGCACAGCTTAAAAAAGGTGATCAGGTGATCGGAAACCGTGTACGAGCAAAAATCGTCAAGAATAAAGTAGCAGCTCCTTTCCGCGTATGCGAATTCGATATCATGTATAATGAGGGCATCTCTTGGGCGGGTGATTTAATCGACCAGGGTTTGGCATTTGGCGTCCTTGTAAAAAATGGTAATTCATTGTCGTTCGGTGAGGAAAAACTCGGTGTTGGACGTGAAAATTCCCGTATATTCATTAAACAGCATAAGGATCTTGCAAAAAAGATTAGTGCACAAATATTAGAAAAGGTTCATGCGGACGCAAAAGAAGAGGCAAAGTCAGAATAAGTGATTATAAAAAACACCCCGCTGGAAATTCTGGCGGGGTGTTTGTTATTATGATGAGACGCGTTCAGTGTATTCTCCAGTGTCTGTGTTGACAATGACCCTGTCTTTAATATTAATAAATAATGGAGCGCGGATTTCTAAATCATTTTCGAGTGTGACGGTTTTGAAAACATTTGTTGCAGTATCTCCTTTGACTCCAGGAGGCGCATCTTTTACCGCGTATTCAATTTTTTTTGGAATTTGGACAGTAATCGGAATCCCGTCGATTACTATAACATCAACAAGTAAACCATCTTTCAAGAATTTCGTTTTATCATCGAGTGATTTTTTGTTGATGAAAAATTGTTCAAACGACGTTTGATCCATAAAATGCAGCGAATCTTCGTCTGCGTACATAAATGCCGCTTTGCTTCTCGTGAGATCAGCTTCTTCAATACGGTCGTTTGCTTTGAATGTATTCTCAAGCGTATTGCCTGTAACAAGGTGCCGGAGTTTTGTGCGCATCACTGCTTTGCCGCGGCCCATTTTCATATGGCTCGAATCGACAACTTCGTACGGTTCACCGTTAAACTGGATGAACGTGCCGACTCGCAGATCATTCATATCGTACATAAATGTTGGAGTAAAAAATTATCGTGGAATGTATGCAAGAAGCGCAAGGAAACGAGCGCGCTTTATTGCGGCGGCTAGTTTGCGTTGATGTTTTGAACAGGTACCGGTTCTGCGTCGAGGAAGGATTTTGCAGTACGGAGAAACAAATTTTTGCAAAATGCGCAGTTCCTTGAAGTCGATTTCATGAATACCGTGCGTACAGAAGTAGCATTGTTTTTCTTGCTGTTCAACTTGCTGTTGACGTTGACTTTTTTGGTTGCGTTGTTGTGGTCTCATCATAGATGATCATGAATTAAAATGGGATGTCTTCGACGTTGATTTCATTTTCGGCTGCCGGTTCTGGCTGGGCAGTTGAGGTGCCAGTATTTCCCGTAAATGGATTGCCTCCGCTTTCACCTTTTTTGTCCAGCATAATAAGATTATCAACGATAATTTCTGTTCGATATTTTTTTGTTCCTTGCTGATCTTCCCAGCTACGTGTTTGCAGGTATCCTTCTATAAAAACCTTGCTGCCTTTTTTGACGTATTGGCCGACAATATCTGCAAGTTTTCTCCATGCCACCAGATTATGAAATTCAGTCTGTTCTTTCGGTTTGCCTTCTTTATCTGTCCATCGTCGGCTTGTTGCGATTGAAAATGATGCAACGTTTTGTCCGGTTGGAGTCGTGCGAACCTCTGGATCACGAGTGAGGTTCCCAATAAGCAGAACTTTGTTTAGATTCATCGCCATATGTTTAGTCGTTTAACGAATCATCTTTAAGTAGTTCGTCGAGTTTTTGGTCAAGTTCCTCAAGTGACAGTTTTTCTTTTATCTCTTCTTTTTTCGCCGGCAATTCTTTTTTCTTCTTGTCTTCAACTGCAACGCGCTCTTTGTCTTTTTCTTCTTGTGCTTTGCGCATGCGGGATTTCTCCATGCTTTCTTTCATGCGTTCCTCTCGTTCAATATCTTCTTTCGTTTTTGGTCTGGTCTGCGCAATCAGAAAACGAAGGACATGCTCGTTTAAGGTGAGTATCCGATGGAGTTCTTTGATCGAATCTGTTTCTGCGTTAAATTCGATCAGCCAGTAGTTGGCGTGACTTTCTTTCTCAATTTCGTAGGCAAGTTTCCGTTTTCCAATTTCGCCTTCTTTTATAATTTCGCCGTGCGCTTTGATGTGATCCGCAATTTGGGTGTGTAATTTTGTTGCATCCCCATCAGCAGTCGACACTCGCATCAAATACACGAGTTCATAGTGTGACATAAATTGTATTCTTTAAAGCGTGTGAATTAGGTAAAGGGCGACAAGAATAGCCCTGTAGCAGGACTCTATCATAAGCAGTTTTTTTGTGCAAGCCCGAGGGGGTGGGAAGGTCTTTTTCCTGCTATACTTGATAAACGGGGGAGATTTTTAAACCCAAGGAGTTATGAAAAAATCAGTACTTTTGTCCATATGTATAATTTTAGCCATTATCGCGGTTTGTTGTGCACTCCGCTTCTTTGTGGAAAGAGATGAAAATACCTGGCTGTGCGAAAATGGCGCATGGGTTAAACATGGCAATCCGGCCGATGTTGCCCCCTCGATCGGATGTGAGACACAAGCCAATACCATGAAAGATACTTTTACCTATAATTGGTCAACGATGGACACTGGGCCCTATGGCGATTCAGTGACGTTCGCAATAAGTACTGATCTAACAACCTGGTATCCTTCTGGAGAAATTCTTGCCATACACGCATCGGTTCCAGGTGCCGTGATAAAAGATGGAAAAATTTTCGTCTATTATGTCAATGTATCTGAAGATGGAAAAGCAGAGCAAACAGGGTTTGTAACATCTGACGATAACGGCCGAACATGGAGCGACGAGCAGTTGCTCGAAATTCAGGGAATTGAAAACCGCGCGGTGGCTGATCCAGATCCGGTACTACTTGAGGATGGACGCATCCGTTTGTACTACTTCGACATTAACGAATCACGGGTGAATCCAAGCAACAATAGAGTTCCGAGTCCGCAACGGATTTATTCTGCCGTATCTTCCGACGGAGTGAATTTTACCCAAGAGAATGGCGTACGGTTTGTTCGTGATGGAGCTTTTGATCCAGACGTAGAACGGGACGGCAACACATGGAGGATGTATGTTGGCACGCCCGATAATGAAGTTGTGTCCGCGATATCAACGGATGGATTGAATTTTACGGAAGAAGGAGTTGCGTTTTCCGAAGGCGCTGTTCCCGATGTTTTTCTTGAAGGCGGCACGTGGCACCTTTTTACCGCTGGGATTAATATCGCAACAAGCACAGATGGAAAAACATTTACTGCAACTGGGAAATCATTTCATTCTCCGAATACACAAATGACTGCGGATCCATCCGTTGTAAAACTTTCAACAGGAAAATACCTGATGCTGTATAAAATAAGATAGCGCGATGGAAATTCAAGAATTTGAGCAGGTTGTTGAAGATGCAATTTTTGCGATTCCAAAAAAAATTCGCGATCGAATCGTCAACGTCGCTTTTGTGGTGGAAGATAATTCACGAGCCGCTCGGAAAACCGAACACGAAGTTCGAAGTCGCGGTATGCTTTTGGGTCTGTATCAGGGTGTGCCGTTGGGCAAGCGAGGGCCATATTATTCCGGCGTGCTTCCTGATAAGATAACAATTTTTAAAACCGCGATTGAGCAGGTGGCGCGAGATGATGTGCAGGCAATCAAAACACTGATCCAAGAAGTGGTTCATCACGAAGTTGCGCATTTTCTTGGCATGAATGAGCGCGAAGTACGCGTGTGGGAAAAGCGAAAAAAAATAAAACAGCACCCCGAACAAATTGAAGTATTGACGGATAACACAAAATAAGCGCATACTTCTTATTAACATCAAGCGTTGCGTGGAGGTTTGTTTATGATAGGCAGGCGGCAACATCGTGTTTTAGTGGGGCCTATTTGCCCAATTTGTAAATGTCCGCTAGATGTTATAGATGGCTCACGACAGGGATTTTTTTGTCCGGATTGCAAGCGCGATTTTTTGAGGAAGCCAAGCAGGAGGGACATGCAGTTCATTCGATCAGGACAAGGATGTGGTTTGGGGCCATTTATGATGAAGGAATCGCCACAGTTTTTTCTTTCGAAGGAACGGAAAGGCGCACAAATCGCACTCGGTCTGATCATTATGTGGCTTTTCCCATTTATCCATGTTTGGTTAGGAAAACTTTTCTCCAACTGAAACAATGGAGATTCCCTATGTCGATAATCCCGGGGCTTGCGGTGCAAGCGTCGGGATTTATATATTATTACCTTTAGTGTATGCTGTGCACATATGATCTATGCGTTTCAATTAGGCCGGGAGCCGTTGCTGTCGGTGATGGAATTGGATGCGGCGTGTCGTGCCCGAGGCATCATTTCAACACTGACCGTGCTCAATGAATCAGTTGCTTTAGTCGAAGCTGAAGACATGCCAAATAATATTATCGATATGCTGGGCGGATCTATAAAATTTGGCCGTCTTATTGAGATCATCGATTCAGCTCAATTTATGGACGATGCTCTAAGCATTTTATCCGCTGAAACATTTCTTCAAGGAGCGTTTAGCGACGAAGAATCAGTAGCTTTTGCGTTTAGTGCATTTGGCGATGTACCATCTGGCTTTCATAAGAGACTGAAACCACTCGCAATATCCTGGAAAAAATTTCTGAAAAGTCGGTTCCGGCATGTACGCTTTGTTGAAAGCAAAGACGAGACAACTTCGAGCGTCACCGTGTCACGAAATAAATTGCTTCGAGGTTGTGACTTATGGATAGTATTTTCGAATGAACAGGTGTATACAATCAAAACGTTGGACGTGCAGGATTATCGATCGTTTTCTGACCGAGACTTCGGGCGTCCACGCAGAAATGCCAAGAACGGTATGCTCCCGCCGAAGCTTGCTCGTATCATGGTAAATTTGTCTGGCGCGAATCCATCATCTGTTCTTCATGATCCGTTTGTAGGTTCAGGAACGATTTTGCAAGAAGCTGGGCTCCTTGGTATTCAGAATCTTATTGGCACTGACATCAATTCGCAAAATGTAAGTGATGCTCACGATAATCTCGAATGGCTCCAAGAGCGAACAGACAAGCGTTGGACGGCGCGTGTAGCGCAAGCGGATATTCAAAAATTAACGCCATCAGCGTATAGCGACGTTACTCATGTTGTTGCGGAAATTGATCTTGGCGATCCGTTAACCAAAAAAGCTACGGCGCGCGAAGTCCTCAATCGGATTACTGAAGCCGAACAACTTACTCAAGCACTTTTTGCATACGCAACATCTTTGCCCAGATGTGCCTCGATTGTTGTCGCGTTGCCATTCTGGCCTCAAAATGACGGAAAAATCGGAAGAGTACCGTATACAATTCCTGCGGGTTTCACGCAGCTGAAAGACGAACAATATGCAAAAGCGTTTCCGCGTGAACTGTCACCGCGCGGAGGTTTTGACTATATTCGTCCAGACCAATTTGTTGGGCGTGAAATTATGGTAATTAACAAAAGCAAATAGGGAGTACCAGGTTTTTCAGGCCTGGTACTTGTATGTTCCCGAAATGTGTGACTTACCAAAAAAAGTACGACGACAACATGACAAGTGGCGTATTGCCCGGTTGTCGAAGAGATATGGATCACCTCCTTTCAGCTTAGGGAAAGTAGTGGACGTTCCTGAAGAATTCAGGTGTCCCAATGATGGCGCGAAAGCCCAACTGGAAAATACTTGGATTTTTTTGGGCTTCCGCATCGGAAGGTGATAGCATGTTGCGTTGATGCCGCGGCGCTAACAATCAATCTGTACGCCTCAATTGGAGTCGTCGGCTGGACTACGTGTCCGAAGCCGCGTGAAATGCGTCGGGTTGCTGAATCGTCGAAGACACACCTCCTATTCTATAAAGGTGATCAGATGTAAAGGACGTATAATGTAAGTGTACGCTCCAGTTTAATATTCCACAATCATATTGTCCACAAGGCTCAAGCGTTTGTATGAAAATACATCACGTCGCCATCTTGGACGATATAGTCTTTGCCCTCAAGATGCATTAATCCTTTTTCTTTTGCGCCAAGCTCACCGTGCGCGACAAAGTCTTTCCAGTTGATGACTTCTGCTTTTATGAATGCTTTTTCAAAATCCGAATGGATTTCTCCGGCAGCGACCGGTGCAGTTGAACCCCGATGGACCGACCATGCACGACTTTCTTTTGGTCCGGATGTAAAATAGGTGATGAGATCGAGCAGCGAATATGCGGCACGAATTAACCGGTCAAGTCCGGGTTCTTTCCACCCCAAGTCTTTCAAAAATTCTTGTGCATCTTCAGCGGACAGCTCCGCAAGTTCAGATTCGATTTTTGCTGAGATCGCGATCCCACCCTCTGGAGCATGAGTTACATCTCGCTCGTCAACATTAAATACTTTCAGTTCAGGCTTCGCGGTCAGAAGCTGGAGTGTGCGCATAATCAATCGTTCATCGTCGGAAAGTTCGATGTCTCGTGCTGACACACCTTTCTCAAGCCCAGATTTTACTTTTTGCAGGATGTTGATTTCTACGTGCGCTTGTTTATCTCCTGAACGGGCTTTTCCTTCCAGATTCTCAATCCGTTTTATGATGGTTTCCAAATCGGCCAAAATGAGCTCGGTGATAACAACTTCATAATCTGTTTTTGGATTTACAGTGCCGTGGACATGTATGACATCCGGATTCGAGAATGTTCGCATGAGATGCACGATGGCATTTACTTCTCTTATGTTGGAAAGAAATTTATTGCCCAAACCCTCGCCTTTGTGTGCATCTTTTACAAGGCCTGCGATATCCACAAATGTGGCAGTTGCAGGAACGATTTTTGCGGCCTGAGAAACACGCGCAAGCTCGAAAAGACGATCATCAGGGACGTTCACAATTCCGATGTTTGGTTCAATCGTGGTAAATGCGTAGTTTTGCGCCTCAACCTGTTTTTTGGTGATAGCCTGAAATAATGTGGACTTTCCGACATTCGGGAGCCCGATAATTCCGATTTTGAGAGACATATGTATGGTCAGTGTAGCAATTTTTATGTTATACTGTATATATGTTTGAAGATCAACAGCTCCAATCACGAAGAGCAACGGGTGCTGGCCCGATTCCGCCTCCACCTATTGATCCGACGACGCTGCGTAGAAGCCGTCCTCAAGCCGTGCCACAAGCACCGAATGTTGAGGAACCCATGCAATCTTCCCCATCAATGCAACAAGAAAAAGATTGGGGGCCATGGAAACCAAAACAGAAAGCTGGGTATAATCCTCCGGATACCCCTCAAGAAATCCAGCAGGTTCTGTCTCAATATTCAGGCGGCGGAATGGTCGGCAATTCAAACGCGGGTGGAAAGATTCCTGAAATGCCCAAACCCGGTGGACGTGGGAAAGTATGGATGGTGATTGTGATTATTGTCGTGGCCATTGTGCTTGTTGGCGGCCTTGTGTTTGCGTATTTTCAGTTTTTCCGATCAGCAACAAACACAAATACTGAAAATCAGAACAGTAACGCAAATCAAAATACGAATTCTACGGTAGTCCTAAATACCAATACGCAAGTTCAAACGAACCAAAATCTTAACAGTAACACTAATAGCGTTGTGAATACGGTCGTCAATTTGAATAATGCAAATATCAGTAATGCAAACGTAAACAGCAACAGCAATACGAACACTGCTATTAATAGTTCCACTAATTTGAACGGTAATGTGAATACAAATTTACCTGATGACGATTCGACATCTGCCAGAGATACAGACAGTGATGGATTAATTGATACGCTTGAACTGATTTATGGTACAGACATTAACAATCCTGACACTGATAGTGATGGATATTTAGATGGCCAAGAAATCCAAAATGGTTTCTGCGCGACTGGTCCAGGTAAGATTCCTTGCGGCGGATCTTAAGATAATTTTTTCAAAATTTATTTGACTGCGAATAAGGTATCGCAAATTTTTTATTTTTTTATCTGCCATAGGATTAAAAAATATTTTATTGAAGAATGAGATTTTTGTTACGACGGTCATGAAGTTCTGTTACGCGCTTGAGTAATATCGCGACCGTCATGGGGCCGACTCCTCCAGGTACAGGAGTAATTGCTACATCGGTGTCATGAAATGAGTCAAGGTGGGCATCGCCGGAAATTCCATCAATGTCTCTATTGTAGCCGACATCAATAATCATAGCATCGTTTTTTGCGTTTTCTGCCTCGAGAAAATATTTTTTTCCAACTGCAAGTATGATAATATCAAAGGATTGCATTTTTTTCGCATCGGATGGCATTGGCCGAAGGAATGTTGTGACTTGTGCTCCTTGTTGTTCAAGAGCCTCAGTAAGTGGCAATGCAAAGATTGAACTGTTTGCGCAGACTGCAGCATGTAATCCTTTTATGTTTGGCTGTGTTTGTTGGATGAGTATCATGATGCCCTCGATTAGTCCGGGGGCTTGAGTGTCAGGTTCATGCGCGAGATATCTTTTAATATTGAGCGGATGAAATCCATCAGCGTCTTTTGTTGGCGCAATACGGGCGACAAGCTTGTCTTCATCTAAATGCGACGGTAACGGAAGCTGAATGAGGATGCCATCAATGCTGTCATCAGCATTGAGCCAATCTAGAGCCTGTTCAATTTCTTCAGCTTTTGCATCTGCAGCAAATGTGTAAAGATGAAAATCGATTCCAATATATTCCGCAGCTCGTTTTTTCAAATTGACATACACGTGTGAGCCGGGGTCGTCTCCTACAAGGATAATCGCCAAACCTGGTCGGTCAGAACGCGCATGGACTTGAATAGCAAGTTTTTGTTTAATGGAGTCTGCAAGGAATTGACCATCAATAATTTTCATGAAAGAAAAAGGTTATGAGTTTTTAAAATATTAGATTCGGGAATCCATCGCGTTCGAATTTCTCCCGAAAGGTAGAGTGAGCCGGTGACAACAATAAGATCCTGGGGGTGACTTTTTGTTAGTATTTTTTTATAGGCCTGCAAGGGATCGGTATGCATGAGGAATTTTTTTTTGGGGTAGAGGTTTTGAGCAATCCTTAAAAGTTCGTGAGCTGATGCTGGTTTTGGATCTTCCAGTGAAGCGTTCGTGAAACAGATATGCGCGAATTGAGGGATAAGCACGTGCAACATCTGACATATTTGCTTGTTGTGCCCAATTCCTATTACTGCGTGTTTTTTTTTAACGTTAAACGAACGAAGCAAACGCACGAGTGATTCTACTTTAGCAGGGTTGTGTGCACCGTCAATTAAGACGATTGGTTTGTGCTGCATAATTTCAGATCGCGCAGGAATCCGAGTTTTTGCAATTCCGTTTTTTATAGCCTTCTTGGGCAGTTTTAGATATTGAGCAACTGCTATGGCAATTTCTGCGTTATGAAGTTGATGCGAGCCTAAAAGATGTGAAGAAAGTTTTCCGAGATTAGGATGCTGCCATTCCATCTGATCAGTGTGGATTGATATAGGATATGTTGGTTTTTTTACAAATCTGCATGTTGCTCTGGCTTTTTGGCTGCAGTTTTCGATAATACGACGGATTGTTGCATTTATTTCTCCGGTGAAGATAACGCTTTTCGATTTGATAATCCCTGATTTTGTTTTTGCGATTTGCGCACGTGTCTTGCCTAGAAGTTGCATGTGATCTAGGTGGATGTTTGTAATAATCGTCGCGCGCGGAGCCGGAATAGTATTTGTCGCGTCGAATTCGCCTCCGCACCCTACTTCAAGCGTTATCCATCGTACGTGGTATTTATGAAACAACAGTAAGCTCATTGCATATTGAGCTTCAAAATATGACGGCGCAGCATTATGTCCATGCCGATCAGTAAGGCGCGTGATGGCTTTTTTAACTTTTTCCCACGCCCAGACGAAATCTTTGGTGGATATGGGACGAGTGTCAATAAGCGTGCGTTCAACAGCGGTGGTGACGTGCGGAGAAATAAACGCCCCGACTTTTTTGTCAGAAGCCGCAAGAATATAATGGAGAAACATGGTTACAGATCCTTTCCCGGCAGTTCCTCCAATATGAATAACAGAGAAACCGCGCTCTGGATGCTTTAATTCTTTTAGCAGCATTTGTGTACGCTGAAGATATGCGGCCGGATGTTTTTTGCGGTCCATGTATTCCGCTATAGATGGGAGCGCTTCTAATTCGCGCTGGGCTTGTATGTAGCTTGAAATCATTGGAGCTTATGTAGGTGTTTGTTCTTTTTCTCCGCGTCGAAGCCAGAAAATTCCAAGATATGCAAGCGGGGTCTGTACGAACGAAAAAAGGATTTTCAATCCCCAATATGGCAAGATAAGTACGACCATTTTGTCAAAATTGTACGCTGATGTCACCATATAGAACGCGACAAACGTGAAAATCGTCGTATCAATGAATTGCGAGACGATGTTTGAGACATTGACCCGTAGCCAGAAATATTTTTTCAATCGCTCTCTAATTTTGCTGAAAATCGCGATATCAAGAAGTTCGGATATAATAAATGCGGAAAGCGATGCAAGAATGACACGAAGGGAATTTGCAAATACGGTTTCGTACGCTTCGTTATGGGTATAAAAACTGGCTGCTGGCAATGCGCGTGCGAGGAGCACAGCCCCGAACAGGAGTATAAGCATCCCGAGTCCTGTGCGGACGAAATGCCGTGCACGTTCTTTCCCTGCAATTTCTGTAACGATGTCGTTAATAATAAACGTGATTGGGAATGCAATAATGCCGACAGAAATGTTTGCACCTAAGATTGTTGTGATTTTACTGCCGATTAATTCTGAGGCAACGAGAGCTGTAATATAGAGCGCAAGAAGAATGTCTAGTTTTTTTTGCATGGATTTAGAATTTTGGATAAATTGGGTGAGCGTATGTGAGCTCTTGGATTGTTTTGTGTATGCGATCTTGAACGGTTTTATCTCCGCGGTAATCGATGGCGTCTGCAATTAAATCGCCAACAGTTTCCATGTCCTTTTCTGTAAATCCGCGCGTCGTAAGCGCAGGGGTTCCTAATCGGATGCCAGACGGTTTCATTGGCGGATTTGGATCGAATGGAATAGTATTTTTATTGACGGTGATGCCGACTGTATCGAGAAGCGCTTCAGCATCAGCCCCGGAAATATTTTTATTCCTAAGGTCAATTAATAATAAGTGATTGTCCGTTCCACCAGTAATGAGTGTGAATTCTCGTTCAGTAAGTTTTTTTGCCAATGCTTTTGCATTTTTGACGATTTGTTTTCCATACTCTTTAAACGAAGGTTCGAGTGCTTCTCCAAGTGCGACGGCAATTCCTGCAGTCTGATGATTATGTGGCCCACCCTGGAGCCCCGGGAATACCGCACTGTCGATTTTTTGAGCAAGATTTTTTGGGAATTTATCCTCAAGACCAACACGAAATCGATCTTCTTTTGATGGCAGCAAAATCATAGCGCCTCGCGGGCCCCGAAGCGTTTTGTGTGTTGTGGTCATAATAATGTCTGCACATAGTGCGTCAGGATGTACGCCTGCGATAATGAGTCCAGAGATGTGCGAGATGTCGGCAAGAAGATATGCTCCCACATCTTGGGCAATTGCACTGAATTTTTCAAAATCAATTTGGCGAGGATATGCCGTTGCGCCAGCAATAATCATCGCCGGTTTATGTTTTTTTGCCAGTTCATAAATTTTTTCGTAGTCCAGAAGGTGTGTTTCCGGATTAAGCTCGTATGGAATAGATGTATAATATTTGCCAGCAAAACTGACTTTCCATCCGTGTGTGAGATGTCCTCCGTGCGGCAAGGCCAATCCCATGATTGTGTCACCAGGATTTAAGACCGCCATCATCGCCGCGTGGTTTGCGGGGCTTCCTGAATAGGGTTGCACGTTCGCGTGTTCGACAGCGAATAATTCTTTGGCACGTTCGCGAGCCAATTCTTCAATCTTGTCGATAAATTCGTTGCCGCCGTAGTATCTTTTTCCTGGGTATCCTTCGGAATATTTATTGGTCAGGATACTCCCCATGGCGCGAAGGACATTCTCCGAAACGAAATTTTCAGACGGGATCATTTCAAGTCCGGTTTTTTGACGATGGAGCTCTTCGGCTATAAGGTCAAAAATTGTGTCTTTCATAAGGGTATAATGAAACAAACCCCAGATACGCAAAATTGGTATTATGCTGGGGGTGAATAAAACGTGATAAATTCATTAAATCATACCGATCCAGTGTATCTTGTTTTGCGCACAGAGTCAACTTGACTCCAGACAACGTCATGATATGCTGGCGATGGTGAAACATCACCGCAGAAGATCTTTATCGAAGGTTGTAGAGGGGGGGGGTACATTAAGGCGAACTTTACGCATAAGGAGAGAGACGGGGAAAAATATCATAAAATCCAAATAGCGTCCTTGTTAGACGCGAAAGAGGTGGTATTAAAGAATTAAGAAAATGAGAGAGTGAAGGGCCTCCCCACCCATCCTCTCTCTTATTACAATATGATACAATAAGACACACGTAAGAATCATTAATGTGTAATTTATGAATTCAAACATTTTCAAAGCCTATGACATTCGGGGTGTGTATCCTGATGACATGAACGAAGATGACGCATATGCGATTGCTCAGGCGTATGCGCAATTTGTGAAGCCGAAAAAAATTGCACTCGGAAAAGACGTCAGAACCTCAGGGCCATCGATGTGGAATGCCACTGCTCAAGGACTTATTAATGCCGGCGTTGACGTTGTCGATATCGGGACTGTTTCAACCGATATGATGTATTTTGCCGCTGCGTATCTCGAACTTGATGGAGGCATTAGCGTCACAGCATCCCACAACCCTAGAGAGTACACTGGCATGAAGATGGTTCGTGAAAAGGCGATCCCTATTTCAGGAGATACGGGGATTCAAGCAATGCAGGTCATAGCTGAAAAAGGTGGGCGCATGCGGACTGACAAAAAAGGTGCGATCATGAAACAGGATATTTTGGAGCCGTATGTTGATCACTGCCTGGCTTTTATTGATCCTGCAAAAATTAAAAAGTTGCGAGTCGTGGCGAATGCAAATTTTGGGATGGCTGGAATTGTTGCACAACGCATGATTGCAAAAGGGAAATTACCTCTCGAGGTTACACCGTTAAACTTTGAGCCAGATGGGACGTTTCCGAAAGGCAGGCCTGATCCGCTTGTTCCAGAAAATCGCGACGAGACATCTGAGCTTGTGAAACAGACGCATGCTGATTTTGCGGTTTCGTGGGATGCAGACGCAGATCGGTGTTTCTTTTTTGATGAATCAGGAAATTTCATCGACGGCTATTACATCGTTGCACTTCTCGCATCGATTATGCTTCGTACACATCCAGGCGGCGGAAAAGTGATTATTGATCCGCGCATGGTGTTTGCGACCAGAAAAGCGATTCAGGATGCGGGCGGAACATCGATCATGAACAAAGTCGGACATACGTTCATTAAAGAGCGCATGCGCAAAGAAGACGCGATTTTCGCCGGCGAGAACAGTGCGCATTTATATTTTCGTGATAATTATTATTGCGACAACGGCATGATCCCGTTTCTGCTCATTTTGCAGGAACTTTCCGTCACAGGCAAAAAGATATCCGAACTGGTGAAACCGTGGACCGATGCGGTAAAAGTTTCTGGCGAAATCAACTTTACCGTAAAAGACGTAAAAGTGGTCATTGCGGAAATCACCAAAAAATTTAACGATGGCGATCAAAATACTATCGATGGATTGAGTGTAGAATATCCTGCGAGTCGTTTTAATGTTCGGGGTTCAAATACCGAGCCATTACTTCGACTGAATACAGAGGCGTACACGCAGAAAGACATGGAAACACTCCGTGACAAAGTTATGGCAGAGATTCAACCATTTCTTGTATGAAAATCAAATTGCCACCTACACCTCCCAATCCGTGGAAAAAAATTGGCACTAAAAAGCTATATGAAAATCCTTGGATGGAACTGTATGAGGACGATGTTGTGAGGCCAGACGGTTCTAAAGGAATTTATGGAAAGCCGGTGTTTGGCAAATCCATCGCGACGGCAGTCTTGCGGTCAGATGGAAAAATTTTGCTTGTTGGCCAATGGCGCTATTTGCTTAATATGTACACATGGGAAGTCCCGACCGGAGGATGTAATAAGGGTGAAAATCCGCTTGATACCGCAAAGCGTGAATTACAGGAAGAAGCCGGAGTAACGGGAAAACGCTGGACAGCTATAGGCAAAATAACCATTCCTCATATTATTGATGAAGGGAACCTTTTTCTTGTTGAAGAAATTGAAGTCGGAAAACAACACCAGGATGACGTTGAAGATATTCATCTGCACTGGCTTCCATTCAAAGATGCCATCCAACTTGTTGATGATGGCGTTATTACTGGCTGGCTGTCGCAGATAATGCTTTTAAAAGTAGATCGGTATTTGAAGTCGAGAAATAAAACCTAAACCGCAATATCGCGCTTATTAAATCGCCAGGCACCGATTGCGGTGCAGACGATTGCACATCCCACAAAAACTATAATTGGGAGTGTGTTAAGTTCGCCGCGAATGAGCGTAGCGTTTGGATCAAAATAGTAGAAGAAGGATACATATTTTGCCCAGTCGAATCTATCAAGAAGAGATGAAATAATTTTGGCAACATACATAACAATTGCAACCGATCCAACTGACATGGCGACGCGGCTTTTTTCTGAGAAAAATGCTGAAAACATTATCGCAATACTAAAGAATGCTAGGCCGAATAAGAATCCCATAAGCGCCGTGGTAAAGTAATGGCTGAGCACATAATCGATATTAAATGCACTGGCGAGCGGTGGAACGCAAAGAACTGATAACAACGTGAAGACAAGCAAAACGACAACTGCGGCGAGATGCCGACTAAAGTAAATCTTTAACCGCGATACAGGTCGAGAGAGTAGAATCTCTGCGGTTCCTTGCTCGATTTCTTTTGCTAGGACATGCGAGGCAAAACCAGCCACAAGAAAAATAGTCATGATCGGCCAGACGATGCCGAACTGTTCCATGGAAAGAAAATTTTCCACATGGCTAAAGTCTAATGACTCGACCCCAAACGCTTTCATGAATCCTTGCGGGTAGTTTTTTAATACTTCACTTAAAGTTTCTGTTTGTTTCAAAATGCTTGGGTACATCGCAATGTACATCAAAACCAGCAACACCGCGGCAGCACAGTAAATGATGGTTGAAACGCGCCTATCTTTTAAAGTTTTTATGAAAAGTGTCCACATATTATTGATAGTATTCCATGAAGATATCTTCGAGCGTCGCGTGCTCAATTTCAATATCATGAATAGTATGTAAAGCCAACTTCTTAACGATAGGGTCTAGTTCACCTTTAACATGCAAGACGAGTTCGTTATTAATTGGTGTGCCAATCTCGACACCAGGGAGGCGAAAGGTTTTTACGTCAAACGCACCAGCGAACGAGACACGAATCGTGTATATTCGTTTCCGTTTCATGTTTTCAATTTTTTCAACGGCAACCATTTTCCCTTTTCGGATGACGCCAACGCGTGAGCAAACGCGGTCAACCTCTGTTAAATTATGAGACGACATAAAGATTGTTGCACCTTGGTCACGCGCTTCAAGTAATAGTTTATAGACTTCGCGTTGCAACAAAGGGTCGAGCGCGTTGGTTGGTTCATCCAAGATGAGGATCTCTGGTTTGGTCATGAGCGACATTATGACGCCGAGCTTTTGTCGATTTCCGGACGACAAATCCTTAGTTTTGAGAGACGGATTAAAATCTAGCCGAGTAATTAATTCGTTTGAGATATCCTTAGTCCCGTTTAATTTTTTAATAAAGTCTATGTGTTCTTGGCCTGTCCATTTTGGATAGAGATGAACATATCCAGACAAGTAGCCAACATGTTTTTTCATTTCAACTGATTCTTGCTGTGCGTTTTTCCCTACAATAACAATGGACCCGCTTGTCGGGCGGATGAAGTCCATCATGCATCGAATGGTGGTAGTTTTTCCAGCCCCATTTGGCCCTAAAAAACCGAACACCTCGCCTTGATCAATCGCGAATGAAATGTCGTCGACCGCCCTTGTTTTGCCAAAATGTTTTGTGAGGTTTTTTACTTCGACGGCCAGCATATCTCGGAAGTATAACAAAAAATAGCAGGGGCGTCCCGTTTTCGGTTGTGGATACTTACTTTAGAGTAGCCCCATTTTTTGTTTTGTTTCGTTCAAAGTCGCTGTAGCGATAGATTGTGCTTTTTTGCGTCCCATGTCAAAAACTGTATCGAGATAGGTCTTATCTTCTCTCATCTCAAGATAGCGCTTTCGCGATTTTGAAAAGAATGAAATAATCGCAACACTAACTGATTTTTTTAGTTCTGAAAATTGTACATTACCTTTTATAAATTGACTTCGATATTTTTTAACAATACTGTCATCGTTTTTAAAAGATTCTAATAATCCGAAAAGGTTGTCGCCACCCGAGCTTCCTTCTTTTCCTTCAGATGATGTGACAGCTCGTTTAATTTTTTCTTCTATAATTTTTGGTTCATCAAAAATATTAATCACGTGTTGATCACCTAGTGACTTACTCATTTTTTTCTTAGGGTCTTTTAAGCTCATAACACGAGAATTAATTCTATTGTTATGAGGAGGTAATGAGACTGGTAACGGAAAATCAGTGTCAAATCGGTTGTTCATTTTTTTTGCAATAATTCTTGCAAGTTCCAGATGTTGCTCTTGGTCTTGACCAACGGGGACGGATTGTCCTTTGTAGAGTAAAATGTCTGCTGCTTGTAAAATGGGGTAGGTAAGTAATGCAGCATTGATGTTTGCTTTTTGTCTTGAGGCCTTGTCTTTGTATTGAGTCATGCGCTCAAGTTCCGCAACTGGTATAACTGTTGAAAATAGCCAAGCGAGATCAGTATGTCCCGCAATGTGCGACTGTAAAAAAATGGTAGATTTTTTTTGATCTAAACCCAAAGCAAGAAGAGAAGCGAGCAGATCGTACGTTTCAGCTTTTTTTTGTTCAGGTTTGAAATCTTCGCTTAGGGAATGTAAATCGGCAATAAAAAAGAAGCGCTCCCCATTCGCTATGGCTTGTGTGTCAATAAATTGACTAACCGCACCAAGATAATTTCCTACATGCAGCTTTCCCGAAGGTTGGATTCCAGAAACGACGTGTATTTTTGTTGTCATATAACCAGTGTACCCCGAAATTAAACGTTTATCAAAACCGGCAGGATCATTGGTCTTCGCTGTGTTTTGTTGAAGAAATACTGCCCCAAATCCTCGCTTATTTTCTGCCGTTGGTAGCTTTCGCTGGCGGCTGACCGTGGTTCTTTGTCTTTAAGGATTTTCTTGATGCGTTGTTTCGTGTTTTCGATCAGCTGTTTTTCTTTGTTGAGCGTTTCATTGATAAAGCCTTTCATAATAAGATCGGGCTCACCAATGAGCTCGCCGGTTTTGTCACTAATTTTTGCAATAACGACAACCATGCCGTCTTCTGACAATGTGTGCCGATCGCGTAAAATGACATGAGAAATATCGCCGACTCCAAGTCCGTCAACATACACATAATCCGTTTGGACTTTATCTTTCGTAAAACGCGGCTTTCCTGCGCGGAATTCCAACACAGACCCGTTATCGAGAATAAAGATATTTTTTTCTGGGAACCGATTGCGAAGCATCAGCTTTTCTGCTTCTTTCAGAAAATAATGGTTTGCATATACAGGCAAGAAATACGTCGGATTTATTTGTTTAACAACTTCAACTAAGTCGTTTGCAGAACTATGACCAGACGAATGGACGTCCATAATGTCTGAATGGACTACATTGTCGCACAAGCGATACAGATTGTCTTTTAAACGCTGGATCGTTACTTCGTTCCCTGGAATAACCGATGACGAAAAGACAACGGTGTCATTCTTTCTGATCTTCACAAAACGATGTTCACCATTCACCATCCTTGATAACACCGCCCGATTTTCTCCTTGCGCTCCTGTGCAGATAATCATGATGCGTTTGTCTGGAAAACTATTAACGCGTTCAATTGGAATGAGTGTTTTGCTTTTAAATTTAATATAACCAAACTGTTTTGCCAATTCGATATTGACCTTCATACTGTATCCGTCGAGCGCAACTTTGCGTCCGTTTTTTTCTGCAAATTCAAGCATGAGTTTGATGCGTTCGATTTGCGAAGCGAAGGTGCTAATAATAATTCTCCCTGGAGCTTCATGAATAAGCTTTTCAGTATTTTGGTACATTACTTTCTCAGGCACGCGTTCTTTTATTTGTGTTGAACCCAATGATTCCAGCATCAGAATTGTCGGTTTTTTAAGTTTGGCTAATTGGTGGTAGGTGATTGGCTGACGATTAAGCGGGTTTTTCTCATACGTCCAGTCTCCAGGGTGGATAACCGTTCCATGTGGCGTTTCCAAAATAACGCCGACTGCATCCATAATTGAGTGATCGACAGGGAAAAATTTTACCGTAAAAGCTCCGAGTCGGATAACCTGGCTGATTGACGTGATAACCAGCGTTTTTAGTTTGTTTGCGGTATTTTTTTTGTAATCCTCCTGTCGGTTTTTAACGAGTCCAATAGTAAGCGGCCGTCCGATGATAAGCGGGTGGTTAAGTTTTTCAAGCAACATAGGGGCGGCACCGATGTGGTCAAGATGCCCGTGGCTAAAGATGACACCGCGGATATTTTTTTCTTTACCTTTTAGGTAGGAAATATTTGGAATAATATAATCAATCCCATGCATATATTCTTCAGGAAACTGAACACCCATATCGATAATAACAATATCGTTTCCCATCTCAAAAACAGTCATGTTTCGTCCGACTTCTTCTTGTCCACCTAAAGGAATTATACGAAGACCTCTGCGAACGTTCTTGTTTCTTTGTGGGGTTTGCGCCTCGCGATGTTTTTTCGTTTGTGTCATGAATTTATTTTATTGTTTTTTTGAATAAGGTTTGTGTGAGAGGCAGATCAAAGTGTAGACGAAGGAGTACGCATGCAAATTACGCCGCATCTGCTTAGGTGTTTTTGCCGAAGGGGAGACTTGAACTCCCAAGCCCTTGCGGGCACACGGCTCTGAACCGTGCGTGTTTACCAGTTTCACCACTTCGGCCTAGGTGGAAGGCAAGCAGGTCTACCAGTTTTGCCACTCGCCCGCATGTCTATTGTTCCAGTGAGCTTTTCAGTACCGGCTTGGTTCGTATGAACCACTGTGAAATGTTTTTAAAGCGTTCGGCTGGGCTTAATACGTTGCCGATTATTATTCCTTGTAAATCGTCGGGGATAATATATTTATAGATGGGAGCGTACAAGAAAATCGCAGGAAGTTCATCCGCAATAATACGCTGGACTTCTTGGTAGTTTTCAGTTCGTTTTTCTCTACTCCATTCTGTTCTGCTATTTTCAAGGAGCGTGTCAACTTTTTTGTTTATAAAGATAGAGAAGTTTAAACCAGGATCAAGTGATTCACTCGAATGCCAAAAGACATATGGATCCAAGGTTTGGTCGAATAATTCCCCGTACAACAAAATATCATACCGACGCGGCTTGAGTACATCTTGAGTAAACCGTGATGCTTCGACCAATTGGATTTCAACTTCTATGCCGAGTTCTGACCAGTTTTGTTTTATGATTTTGCTGATTTTTCGGTATGGTTCTTCATCTACAGTTGTAATGACGAGTCGGAGCGTGTCACTTCCTTTTTTTCTCATGCCGTCGTCACCGATTTTGTATCCAACTGAATCGAGTAAGCTACTTGCTTCTGTGGTGATGCGAGGGCGAGTGGCGAGGTCTGGAGCGAAACCAATGAACCCTGGAGCAAATGGACCTTCAGAAATCAGACCATCTGTGCCGACAACGGTATTAGTGATTTCCTCACGATCAGTTGCTAAAATAAGTGCGCGTCTGAAATCTTTGTTGTCAAATAAATCGTTTTTTAAATTAAAGAAAAGTGCGGTGACCTGTGGAAGAATCAAGGGTTTTTCAACCGTGTCCGCGACAACCCGTTTTTCGCTGTCATACCATGGCGGGACAAAAGCGAGTCCTTGTGCCTCGCGGTTATGAAGTCCGTCGAGTGCAGATTGGAGGTCTGCATAGAATTTAAAACGAATTTCATCAAGATATGGCTGGTCTCCATAATAAAAAGGATTCCGTTCTAACGCGTAGCTTCGAATTTCCCCGCTTTTTGAGCGGACTAAAGATTTGAATCGAAATGGACCCGCTCCCGTGGGCCGGGTATTGTCTTCGATGAGCAGAAAATTTGCCGGTTGCACATCGCTATATCTGTGTGCCGGAAGAATTCCGATTGTGAAATATCCTATAAACAATGTTGATGCCTCCTTCAGTTTTACCGTGATGGTTTTATCGTCTGTGCGTTCGAACGTGGCATCTTTAAAGGTGTAGTTCCATGGCGAGGAATAATTTGCGTCTTGGATTAGTTGGAAGGTGAACATAATATCGTCGATGGTGAGTGCTTCGCCATCATCCCATTTGAGATTGTCGCGCAAGGTAAAGGTATAGACGCGCGCGTCTTCACTAATCGTAAAGCTTTCTGCAAGGTCGGGCACAAATTCATTTTTCTCGTTTGTTTTCATGAGGCCTGGGAAAAATAATTCCGTCAGGTCGCTATCCGTCGTATTACCAACCGAAAGTACGGGATTGATGTATCGTGGAAATCCCACCATGGCACCGGTATAGGTTCCGCCTTGGCGTGGAATGAACACGACATTATTTTGCCAAAAACGGGTTCCAATAAAGAGTGCGGACGCTAAAATAAGGAGCCCACACAAGCGAAGGAGATACCGTTCGTGTGCGCTTAGGTACTCCGGAATATATCTCAGTTGAGTTATGGTTGGAATCCGTCGGGATCGCAAAGCGAGCACATATTTGCGCTCAACATCAATTTGCGAGGATGTAGGTTGTTGTGTGCGTGATCGGGTTAACCAAGAAAAAAAAGACCTCATGATGTCTGTTCAAAAGTGATGCTTATGCAAAGATAATCCGTGTAAGCGCAGTTCCCAAAAAGAGGATAGACAAAACGATCGTGGTGATGAAAATAGCTTTTTCAGGTCCACGTCGTGTCTGTGTTGCGCCGCCGTCTCCGCCTCCAAAGGCTGCACCAAGCCCAGATCCTTTTTGTTGGAGTAGGACCATGGTGATGAGTAAAACGGCTAAAACGATTTGTACGATATTAAATACAAGTGACATATGGGTCAAAATCTACAATACCACACCGAGTCGTGTATGTCAATTCTTTGGCAGCGGAACAGTTAGCGTTGACTTTTTTATTGAAATGCTAGAGTAACTCGTTCTTTGACAATATGCAAAAAACCGTGGCCATAGCGCCTAGATCGCTGAAACAACGTGGTCTAAGCGCTGTGGCTACAAGGCAAGCCAAAGCGCGCTCACCCGAGAGCGAAACTCGGGCAACGAAACATTCCAAGAAGGAGGATGACGATAATGCCGCAACCGATTACGTCCCGTGACCCCGAGGGTGTTCAAGTAATGGGTGTCGTGAGTGAAGCCTTTGACGGACTTGGCCTTATTCCTGCGAGGGTGCGGCAGCTATATGAAAACCGCCCCGAACTCAGGAGAGACCTCGAAGAGCTGCTTTCGAGGTATACGACCTACGATCGTTTTGCCGGCTATGATTCCGGGTATCGTAGGATCAAGACATTCGAGGAGCAGCTCCGGATTTTACACCCGTACTTTCCGGAATATGTTGACCCCAATGACATGATCGCTCCTCAAGCGCGGATTGCCGGCGCAGAAGGGTGTTTTCTCATGCTGGATCGACGTGTACTTGGTCCCTCGTACTCCGAAGCAGTTAAAAAACTGTTCAATGCGCTTAACGAGCAGCACAGCGGGCAGTTTGAAAACCGCTTGGTTGATCCACTGGATGAAATGCACCTTCGTCAGGCAACGAGCAAGGAACGTATTTTTGCTTATCTCGCCAGCAAAGAGTCGGATCACCCAATCCTGGTGCTCCAAGCCCAATTTGGGCTCCGATACCGTGACTATGCGGGCACTGAAGTTTTTGGCAAGATGACCAAAAACGAATTTCCCCTCGGCGTGTATGAGGTTGGCAACATGCTCCTGACTCATCCGGAATGCCTCCAGACAGAAGACGATCCCTGGATCGATTGCCCTGGAGACGTACTGTATCTGGACGCCTGTGGCCCATTGAAGATGGTGCCATTCTTCTGCATTAATCAAGATGGCAAACTTACGTTCGGTACACACTCGCCCGGGCTCACTCGCTCTGGTGGAAGAATTGGTCTTGCGACCGGCTTCCTTCCACCTGACCACCAAAGCTAATGCTTGGCGTCATTGCACCCTACAACCGACGGGCTATTTACACTTAGACTAAATACAAGTAGGTCTAGGTCTGGATAGCCCGTTTTATTTTTCGTTTACCTTTAGAGATAGCGGTGGATCGATGCTGCTGCGGATTTACCAATAATTTTACTTATTTGTTCAACACGTGCTTTTTTGATCCGTTCAACGGATCCGAAGTGCCGCAGCAAGTCTTTTTTGCGCTTTTCTCCAATACCGGGTATTTCGTCGAGGGCTGACATACTTTGGCTTTTGAGATGTTTTTTTCTGTAAAATGTTGTAGCAAATCGATGCGCTTCATCGCGAATCCGTTCCAGCAAAAAAAGTTCGCGGGATGTACTCGAAAGTTGCAACGCGCGTCCGTCATTAAGAAAGAATGTTTCCCTGTGCGACTGTTTTGTCGGCTGTGCATGTCCGCCTTTTGCAAGTGCGACAAGCGGGACTAGGTGTGCATCCGGTCCAAGTATTTTTTTTGTAATTGAGAGTTGTCCTTTTCCGCCGTCTAAGATAATCAGGTCTGGTTTTTCCCATCCAGCGCTTAAAAGTTTCATCCGTTCGATTCTGCGTTTCACAACTTCAGCGAGCATACGAGGGTCATCAGGCGTTTGAAGGGTGCGAATCGTGAATTTTTTGTACAATTCTTTTGTGGGTTTGCCATTGACAAAAACAATCATTGCACCGACCGCGTGTTTTCCGGAGATATTGGCGACGTCAAAACTTTCGATGCGGTTGGGGACCCGTGCGAGCGAGAAAACAGTTTTAATGTTGTTCAATGATTGCAGGGTTGCACGTTCATCTTTTTCAAATGAAGCGAGATATGACGCTAACGCTTGTGCTGCATTTTCGTGGGCACTGTATGCGAGTGTGGCTTTTGCTCCTCGCTGGGGCCGACTAATTGTTATATGCAAAGTTTGTTTTAGTAAAGATATGTCGTCCGGCAGAATCTCTGTATAGACAATCGATGGATGCTCGGGGATTTCGGTGTAGTATTGTTCAATGAAAGCCTTAATAATGTCTGATTCTGATTGTTTGATGGCGCTCGTAAGCTGGATTGTTTGTTTGTGTATGAGTTTTCCTGATCGTATCTGAAGTACTGCAACAGCCGATCGCCGTCCGTCTCGTGCGATACCGAGAATGTCGCTATCTTCTTTACGGTTAGAGACGACAGTTTGCTGTTTAATGATTTTTTCTAATGCGGTAATTCGATCCCGTATGCGTGCTGCGCGTTCGAATTTTTTTTGTTTCGACAGTGTGCCCATAGTTTTTCGCAATCCATTGATGACTGCGTCTCCTTTCCCGCGTAAAAATAAAAGAAGTTGGTTAATGACCGCCCGATATTCTTTTTCAGAAATTTCCCCGATGCACACACCCAAGCAACGGCCGATCGTATAATCAAAGCACGGTTTTCCTTGATTTGGTGTGCACGTTCTGAATTTAAAAATGAGTTTTAATGCCTTGAGGGTTTCCCGGGCAGACGCTGACGAAGTATATGGACCGAAATATATATCTTTTTTGTTGGTGATTTTTCTCACCAAATCAACAGTTGGAAATTTTTCGCTCAACGTCACGCGGATATACAAGAAAAATTTGTCATCTTTCATGACGACGTTGTACGGCGGCCATTCTTTTTTGATAAGCGCTGCCTCAAGAAGAAGTGCGTCAGCTTCGGTTGGCGTGATGATTGTTTCAAGGTCGGTGATTTCAGCCACCATGATTTTTTTTCGTTCCTCGAGCGCGGATTGTTTTTGAAAATAGCTCGCAACGCGGTTTTTCAAATTTTTTGCTTTGCCGACGTACAGCATCTCGTTTTTTTTGTCGCGAAAAATATATACTCCCGGTTTCTTAGGAAGCGTTTGCAGTGTTACTTTTATTCGCTGATTGTTGTATGCCACGCAGTTTGTGTTTAATCAACATCTAACTTATTTTCGTGCCGATTGCCACAATACCATAAATAACACCACCATGGAATTTGCCAATTCTTGGGACTCGATAACAATTATGAAAAGAGGATCGCCGATCGACGTGATGGCAACTTTATTCCCATAAATTGAAAAATCCATATTGATGTCTGTCCCTTTTGGAAACAACCGGACTTGTTGATGCATAGCAACGATACTTTTTGCAAAGGCTCTGTCAGCCGGCGTGTCCGTGAGGATGTGCATGCTTTTATGATGCTTGGTGTCGACGGTGTATCCTTTTTCCCATCGCTTTACTTCTTCTGGCACAAACGTGTTGAGGCGATCGATGGACGAAATAAAAAACGCCTTTGGGTATCTGCTGATTTCTCCATAGACAGTCAGTATTGCTTCTTTGCCTTCGTAGTAATTGAAGCGGGGTTTATAATTCGGTTTGCTGTACAAGCTTCTCAAAAGCGGCAGCATGTATTTCAGGTTCGTGAGGCGCGTTTGTTCGCTGTTAAAAATTTGCAACGGATCCGCAGCAGTGAATCGCTGGATTTTTGCTTGGCCGGTCGGGCTTACGTATCCTTGTTTATGAAGTTTTTCCAGCGTGACGTAGACGATGGGGCGCTTGAGCTCTGCCTTTTTTGCGATCGACGTTGCCGTTCCCTCGCCAAGCTCAAGCAGAGCAAGATAAATTCTTGCTTCTTTTTCAGTCATGCCGATGTCGCGGAGTGATTGCAAAAGGGGAGCATCCATAGAAATAAAGGGTATCATGAAACGTGAATTTTGTCAATATTTTTGACAAATATATGCGATTATTAGCAAAGATTGGCTAAAGATGGGCAAAAGCACTTTGAATATTTTTGGCATTTTGATACATTCCATCGTTATCTCGTCCTTTGACAACTTTACATGAACGGAGGAGACCTTGGAGAAATTCTGCACGATTTTTATTTTGACGGTGCTAGTCGGTACGCTACTTCTTGCAACGGCACGAAACGCTCCTGAACTACTGTTTTTTCCTGGCAGTTTGCTTGTCCTATTATGGATTGTCGGAGTCATAGTTATCGTAAGGGGTAAGAAATGACTAGCCCAAAAGTTCAGTTTTTTGAGGGGGTAGCGCAAACTACCCCCACAATGATATTAGGTTCCGTGAAACGTATACGCATAGAACATAGTCACCCTGAACGATTGCCTCTTCCACAACCGGAGATTCATCAATGGTCAAAACGGGGGTAATTGACGGAGGGAAGTACGCTTCTGTGTGAAGTAGTCCGCGAGGAGCTCTGCGTCGCTTCTTAAAATGAATGGCTCGATAATGGCTTGACGACGACTTCTCCCCCCAACACTCATCTGTCCACGGTCGATCTACAGACACAAATTACAACTTTACATGAAAGGAATAAATCATGGAAAATCGGAATGGTTTGCAGATTTTGAGCACCATTACGCTGCTCATTCTTGCCGGCGTTTCATTTTGGAGCTTCATGTGGAAGCTCGATACGCTAGTGTTTATCTCGACTTTTTGCGCTACGTTTTCATTTGCGTTTGCCTTACTCGGGATAGTCCGGATACCTCAGAAAAGATTCTGGATTTTTCTGGGAATCGTGCTCATCCTGTTAGGCATTCGTGCCACTGCAGTATATAATCCGCGCTGGGGTTCGATGTTGGCAGTCAATCGCGATGACCCGACTGATGTTCGAGTAGTTACCAAAGGCTTCTCATGGCTTTCTGCTAAAACTTTTAAAATCGAAAGGGTTCCTGATGACATTAGAATAACGTACCTGCGCGAAGGATTCCATCCAATGCGGCTCTATGGGACGATTGACGTAACCAAAATTGGAGAGGTCTATGTTCGTTACGGCGGGTTTGAAGCGTATCAAGATTCAATAGCCGTTCAAGCCAAGAAGGTGATCGATGGCATCGCTGACGCGAATCCCATTCGGCAAAATGAACCAGAATCGTGGTACTTTTTTGTGTATTTGGTTCAAAAGGAAATACGCAACCAAAGTTTTCCGTTTATTTACGGAGGAATGCGGGCGGAGCCGATTGGTCTTTTTTAGCAGAACACCGCCAAAGCATTTTTTGGAAAGATGTTTAGTGACCCGCCAGGACTTGATCTTGGCGGGTTTTATTATGCCGCGACTGCTTGTTGTTCGGACTCGGCGTTCGCAATTTTTTGCCACGAAGATTCAATTTCTTCTTTTGGCAAAACGCCGGCAAGAACATTGCGGAAAATTATTTCTTTTGTGCTCACATCCCAATACCGATCGGGCCCGCCAGATGTTTTATACGCATTCCATTCATTATATGCAGAAGTAAATTCTGAGGCGGGGAGGCTTACTAATACAACCTCGTCAATATTTGGCGCACGTTCTGCGTGTTCTATTTGTTCATGTTTATGTTCCAGATTTTCCGGTGTCGTGTTGATAGTGAATTGAATGCCCGTATTATGATCTTCTGGCACATCAACTTTGACGCCGCGGTGGCGTGAGCGCACGTGAACGATAAAATCAATTTTTTCTCGCATATCACGGTCGATGTCGACCGGCTCAATGTCAAAACTTAATTCAGGAAAATCCCACGTAAGCTTGGTGAGGAAATTTCGTACCATTTTTTCAGCGATAAGGCCAAAATGAACTTCAGTCTCGTCCTTTTTCTCTTTGCCAATTTTTTCAAACGCTTCAGCTTTTGTCTTATCGGTGTATCTGCTCGATGATTCGTTAGCAATAATTTGCTTGTTAGCGCGTGCGCGCAATCTGGATTTGGCGCTTTCTATGAGATACCGTTTTCTGATATTTCGCGGCATGGATTCATCAAGATAATAATTGATTCCATAATCAGCATCTGTCATCAGATCACCTAAGGAGACGCGCTCATGAAGTTCGCCTTTTCGCTTCACAAAAAAACCATCGCCGTCCTCGACGAGAAGCCGTGTTCCGGTTTTTCGTTTTGAAGTATATTCAGGGTCGTCTAATCCAGTGATCTCATCTTGGAGTTCGCGCATAATCTCTTGCTTTTCAATTTGGACGCTAAAAATTTCCCGCTGTGTTTGTCGGGGCGTATCTTCTGCTATCGCCGTTTTTTTTAACAGAGCTTCCATGGAATCCGATAATCGTCCTTCTTGGAGCTTTTCAACATCGTCGTACGATTTGATTGATGTGTTGTATGCGCGCAATTCTTGTTCGAATCCTTTTCTCATACTTTAAAGCCTAGCAGCGGCAAGTAAAAACACAAGAGCTCTTGACAAATTTGTAGTTTTTGCTATAGTTATCGGTTCTTTTTCAACTTAATGAAAACAACGAAAGGGAGAAAACATGCGGAATTTGGTAGCGCTCGTAGTGGTTGTCGTGACCTGTTTGTTTGCCCAGGCGCAAGCTATTGACGTAACGGTGGGCGGGTTCGGCCAAGGAATTTTTCGACTCGACGAACGTTCTACGTCGAGCTTCGAGATGAAGCAGGCGTATGTATCTCTCACCGGCTCCCATTTCTTTGCTTGGCTGCAAGTATCGCCTGGAGGGGAAAAACTGTTCTCGCAGTGTGGTTTTACCACCAAGATTAAACCCTTCAATATTTGGAAATTGGCAGTCCCTGGTTCGACGGTAGTTTTCGGCAAACTCAAACCGCCGTCATCTCGACACTTCAGGGTTTCGCCTATTGACCAGGCGACGATCTATTCGTTGCAGGGCCAGGGCAAACTTTTCCCCTCAAGAGACTTCGGGCTTATGTGGACGTTAGAGAACCTTTTCGATTCCACGATGAGTACGATGTTTGCCATTGTGAATGGGCAAGATGCGGTCAACTCATCGCGTGGTGCCGATTCCAATTCGGCCAAGGATGTCTACATTCGCACGACCGTGAAGGCAGCCCGCCATATCGAATTTGGAACAAGCGCCCACTACGGAAAGGGGGTCGAATTCACAAATCGGATCGTCGGTGGTGACGTGTTCGTGAGTTTTCCATTATGGACACTTACCCTCGAAGGTTTCTGGTGCGACCAAAAGGATGAAATCATGACGGGGTACGGGTTGTTCACCGTTGAACCTCTCAAGAATCTGACGCTGATTACCAATATCGAAGGTATTGGCAACCGCACCACTAGAACGGATGTCTGGTGCACGACGGTTGGCGTGGGTTACTCGTGGCCCAAACAAAAAGTGAAGCTGGCCGCCAACTTCATTGATCGTTCGGGCGACACCAAGGAGCCTGGTACATTTATTACCCAGCTCCAGTATGTTTTCTGACAATTATTCGCTATTTTGACTAAAGACCCGTTGGGAGAAATTCCAACGGGTTTGTCATATTATGTTACGGCTTGACAGGGTTCATTGGGGACGGTATACTGTCTTTCGCATTTCAAACAGGATAAAAATTTTCCAATGGCCGACCAGAATGTCATCTCTATTAAGGGAGCACGCGTCCATAATTTAAAAAATATTTCCCTCGATATCCCTCGCGATAAACTTGTCGTGATTACCGGGTTGTCTGGATCTGGAAAATCAAGTCTCGCATTTGATACGATTTATGCTGAAGGCCAGCGCAGGTATGTTGAATCCCTGTCCGCGTATGCTCGGCAGTTTTTAGGGTTAATGGACAAACCTGACGTCGACCAAATCGATGGACTCTCGCCGGCCATTTCGATTGATCAGCGCTCAACTTCACACAATCCGCGTTCAACTGTTGGTACCGTAACTGAAATTTACGATTATTTGCGTTTGTTGTTTTCTCGGGCTGGCATTCCTCATTGTCCAGAATGCGGACGCCCAGTGAGCAGACAGACCATCGAGCAGATGATGGACAAAATTTTGAAACTCCCTGAAGGGACAAAATTTATGCTCCTTGCTCCGTTGGTTCGAGATCAAAAAGGTGAAATGCGACAGGCGTTAGCGCGTGTTCGAAAAGCAGGATACGTCCGCGTGCGGCTTGATGACACCACTTCAACACTCGATGACGCAGAAAGCATTCCGATTGAAAAACAAAAGAAGCA
>Ga0265297_10002241_pt1 | contig 40508 bp, 55 predicted proteins | sample Munlanlwell13791_FD_192502 | JGI IMG/M metagenome (GOLD analysis project Ga0265297, IMG submission 192502) | Leachate microbial communities from a municipal landfill in Southern Ontario, Canada - Leachate well 137-91 | ecosystem: Engineered > Solid waste > Landfill > Unclassified | place...
AGAACTGGGGATGGGATAATTTGGAGAGCAGGAATTCTTATTGATGCGGACTATTTTAGATCACAGAACAACACGGTCTACACAATAACAGGAGATGACTCTCCTGATGCCTCAAGTCCGGTTACGGGAGGGTATGCGTATTGCATTTACAGCGGAGATGCATATATTGGGCATAGAATTCTTGATACTGCCTGTTCGGGAGTAACGGGAGGAAATGGAGGAGATGCTACTGGCGCAGGAAGCGGTGGCGGTGGAACTGGTGGAAATGCCTACGGTTTGAGCATTGGAAATCATGCTGAAATAAAAAACAGTACGGTAAGTTCACTCACTGGAGGCAATGGCGGAAATCCAAAATGCTCATCGCAAACTGTGGCGGGTGCTGCAGGCGGTTCGGTTTATGGAATTATAGTGGCGAATTATTCTCTTGTAGCAAATAGCAGCGTCTCAACATTAATTTCAGGTCCAGCACATTCAGGCTGTGATGATTCGGCACAAAACGTGAATGGCAGGGATGGTGCCAACGCATACGGAATCACGTGCAACAATAGTATTGTTCATAATACCACAATAAGCGCAATCACTGGCGGACTTGGAGGAGACTCGCCAGGAGACGGGAGCGGGGGTATTGGAGGAAAGGCAATAGGTTACTACGTTTCGGCAACAAATAATTCCTTGTTTGTTTTGAGAGATAACACAATAAATGGGTTGACGGGCGGAGCTTCGGGTATGTGCGCGGGAATAGCAAATGGGATAGAAGGCGGACTGGCAATTGGTGTTCATGTGCCTAACTCAGGAATAATAGATGCTGACGTTCCTAATTCGTTCAGAAACTTCACCATGAACGGACTCACAGGAGGCGCAGGAGGAGGCGGCTGCGGAGGCGCTCACGTGGACGGCAGCGCAGGACACTTGGAAAGTTTCAGAAACGTCTCTACCGCTTTTATGCCTGCATTATTGTTCCCAAGCATGCCAGGGTATGTGGTGGCTGGAGAAACGGTGAGCATCACTTGGTTTGCGTACACAAATTATTCCAATAGCACAATGCCTTTTTTTAATTTAACATACGGACTGACATTGAATACGCGAGAAACATATACAATAAATGGGAGTGTGAACTCAACAGCATCCTGCACGGGCGTTGCGTGTTCGTATTCTTGGAATAGAAGCGCAGTCAACGGAACAATATACCTCAGAGTCAAAGAAAAAACAAATAACTACACAGAAGATAGCAATTACGCGCTGTTGTTGAATTATAGCAGTTTTGCAATTAACAGCATCACAATAACTCCATCGACAGCGTACTCTGACAATAATCTGACCTGCCTTGTGGACGTCACAAATATAGAGGGATTGAATATCAGTGCAAACTTCAGCTGGTACAGGAACGGCACTATCAATTGGACAGATAACAATGTGACCATGAACAGCACCAGCAACAGCAGCGTCCTTCTTGCTAACTGGACCGCCAAGGGTGACGTGTGGAACTGCAGCGTGTACGTCTACAACACTGCGCAGAACAGCACGGGAAGCACAAATCGAACAATCAGCAACTCAATCCCGACAACACCCACAAATCTGACGTACTGGAACGGCACAAGACCAATTACGTACTCCGCAGGAGCATTCACTTCGTACCCTGATACTTACTTGGAGTGTAGCGGGAGCACGGACGCTGATCCTGACACCCTCTACTACAACATAGAAATATTGACCAACGAGACCGCAGCAGGCACGTCGTACATTGATGAACTCAATGTTTCGTACTGCTCGCCGATAACAACTCTGCAGTTCGACCCCAACTGGAGCCTCTGGAATACCACTTACGACTGGCTCACAGAGTACAACGTGACCGTAGCGAATGAAAGCGCCTGTGTTTTTAATGCGACCTGCACTGGCAGGTGCCCGTACAATTTATCAGTACAGCTGAACAGCACGAACGCCCAGTACGCTCTAATCATCAACGGAGTCAATCTCTCAAGCACAAGCCAGTTCAGCATTGCAACAATAACCACCGCAGGACTGCTTTTTAATGCGACGCTGGACTTCATTCAAGCAAATGAATCATGGGACTACGAGTTCAACTGGACGAAGGGATGGACATAAATGCCAACAATAAGCATGAGCGGAAGTACAGGGATACCGAAGTACAGAAGGAGCAAGGCTGTGCTGGTAGATGGCACCACGATAAATAGCGTTTATGTTACGGTCACTTGGGTGGGAAGTATCAAGTTCTTCCTTGCTGCGGACCTTGAGACAATGGAAGAAGTCACCGGACTGACTAGCGGGGTTCAGGGAACCTACGAGTTTACGACTCCAGGAACCGCGGTCGGATGGTACGCACTGCTTAAACCAGGGGCGTACATCACTGAGGTTCGATTGAAAAAAGCAAGCTGAAAAGGAGGACAAGAAGATGGTGCTTACTATTGACGGATTGAACCTGATAGCAAACAGGTTTGCGAAAGCCACGCCAGACTACAATGCGCCTATTCGATTCAGAGTAGGCACAGGAAGCACAGCTGCTACAGAAGATGACACTGCCATGGAGACTAACATTCCGGTGCAGACCACAGAAACGATAGATGCTTGTGATGCAACAACAGGCTGGACTGCCAGCGGAACAAATAGCATACAGTTGACCAACACGAGATACAGAGAAGGAACAGGTGCCTTGGAGCTCATAAAGTCAGACGTCTCGAGTGCCTCGATCCTTGGAAGCAAGATACTGGGAGCGCCGTTGGATTTTACGAGCAAGGATTTTTGGAGCATGGTTTACATCAGTACTGCTACCCTTGCGCAGCTGGCAACAACGGGAAGCGTTCAGGTCAGGTTCGGAAGTGACAGCAGCAATTATTATTACAAGACTTACGACAAGGCCAGCCTGAGCGCTGGCTGGAATTTTTTAAAATGGAACACAACTACAGCTACGGGGAGTGTAGGAACGCCTGTGGTTGCAGCGTCAGACTACGTGGCGGTTCAGGCAACTACGACAAACGCCTCGGATGTGTTCGTTGCGGATAACTTTGTCTTCGATGACCTGCTGCTGGCCAGCACTGATGATTATTACAAGAGTTTCGAGGCTTCGTACCCGAGCGTGAATGAAACAACGCAAGAAGTAGAAATAAGGTGCAGGGTGCCCACGACCAATGCGAACGGGTTCAACCTGACAGAGTTCGGAATTGTCAATGATGATGCCACTGAGCAGCTTATCACGCATGATACGTACACGGCTATTAGCAAGGATGAGACTGATGAAATCATTTATATAACCAAGTTCAGATTCGACAACACTTGAGAGGAGGGAGGTCTGATGGTTGATTTTAAGGCTTTAATTGACAAGTTCCCAGGAGTCTTTGCGCTGTATTTTAACAGGAAGTGGACCAGGGGAGTAGTCAAGTACCCAGTGAAGACAGGAGAAGCACCTGTAGACGTTAGGACGTTGCTGGAAGCCACCACGACCGACATACTGAACGCAGGGAAGAAGATAGCACAAGAACACTCAGTCATGGACGAACGTGCGCTGGAGAGCCTGCGATACGTCATGAGAACGATTTTATACAAGCCTGACATACAGAAATGGGGAAAGCCGGAGTACTGGCAGACTGCGCCTGAGACCATGCACTCACTATCTGGTGACTGCGAGGACGGCGCAATCCTTTTGATGAAGGTCATGGAGGCAGCAGGAATCCCCGAGTTCCGAAGAAAGCTCAATGCAGGGAACGTCCAGGAGAACCCAATAAAAAAGACGGGGCATGCTTATGTGATATACCTCGCAAGCGACTTGGAGTGGTACGTGCTTGACTGGTGTTTTTGGCCGATAGAAAGCGTTGCGGCATTCCAGAAGCAACCTCAGAGGCTCAGAACCGCAAAATATAAAGACATTTGGTTCACATGGAACTCTGAGTTTTGCTGGCCGAATCAGCATGATACAATCATGAAATGGGGGTAGAGGGTAATGCAAGGTTTCAAGAAGTACATGAAGGACCCGGAAGTGGTTCAGGCGAAGCAGATGCCTATTTATTTCAAGACACCAAAAGGAACGGGACAGCCAGGAGACTACTTGGTTGTGAATGTCAAGGGGGAGCAGTTTGCGGTCAATAAAGATTTTTTCGAAAGCAATTACCAGGAGGTACAAGAATGACAGCATCAAACACGAGTCCAGAGTATAGTCTGAAGCATTGGAAGCTCGCCAAGTGGTGGGACCTGAACAAAGGAAGAGTCCGATTGCTCGCAGCAGGAATAGCGGGATTGATTGTGCAGGCATGGCCTGAGAACCCGTGGGTCAAGCTCCTGTTCGGAGGCAGCAGCGCGTTGATCGTACTGCTTGCGCTGGATACGGCAGACTTCTTCCTGAGCGAAGTTAAGCAGGACTGAGAGCACGATCATCGCCAGAGGAGCCGTCTGCGCTCCTAACTTCTTTCAAACCACCCCCGAAAAGGCGTGTGTGGCGGTTCCTTGGCGGTTTAATTCTTTATTTTAAAGGGGTTAGGAAGCCCGTGTTGGGCGTTTCGGAACTTCCGGAAGGTTTCCGAAAGATATATAAAGGTGTGCGTATTTGAGAATGACAGCGCGACCCACTGGGCCAGCGCACAACGTAACAAAACCAAGGGAGGCTTGGGAACATGGAAGCAAAAACAGACGGACACGGAAATAAACTGGATGTAATGACACACCAGGAATTCTTAATGTGGGCATCTAACAAAGAGATGCACTGCTCCGGAGACACAATAGAAGTCAGGAACAGCAGCGGGTGCGTAATACAGACAATCAAGCTCAAGGACAAAGAGCTTGCAGACTCATTCTGAGGGAGGCTCGACAATGAACAAGAACGACATAATCATACCGGACGACTGGAACACACAAGGACTCCAGCAAAACCTCGATGCAGTGCAGAGCTGCCTGAATCAGGTCAAGAAACAATGCAGCGAGAAGGTCATCTTCAAGGAAGACGTGAGATTCTGGCTCGAACAAATGAGGAGTGACATCGACCACTTTTTAAAATACTTCGAGGGTGACGACAAGGAAGACCAGGTAGCGTTGAGAAAAGAGATGCTCAACGCTCTGATAAAACAGGCAAAGACGAGGGGGCAATGACGATGGAGAAAGAAGAAAGAATCGGAAATCTGGAAGAGGCCCAGGAGAAGATACAGGAAGCGGTCAGCCTCATTAGAGAAGCAATCAAAGGAACCACTCAGAGCAGTGGAGCGGAAGCATACGTTATTCCGAGTCTGGAGATGTGCATCGGAAACGGGCACGGGTACATGGGGAGCCAGCCCTTCAACTGCCAGGATATTATAGATGAGCTGGAAGAGCCTGAAGAAGAAGACGATGATGAGAAACCCGAAGAGAAGGTGAAAGCATGAGCAAGGAAGAGAAAGAAGAAGCTATCATTGAGGTACTCAAGAAGGATCCTCGAGCGAGCTTGGTGACTATCGCCAAGAGAACCAAGATGGCTGTGAGTACGGTTTTTGATACTTGGGAGCGAATCAAGCACAAGTACGGGTTCGTGATGTATGACCGGGTCGAAGAGAAAATAGTTATTGTGAGCACGGGGGTGCGAAGACCATGAAAGAACAATTCAGAACCATAAAACTGTCCGGACCAATAAAGCTCTCGTACAGCGTTGACAACGGAAAGAAGTTCTGGGAAGCAGATCAGCAAGAACTGCTCGCACACATAACCAGGTTCGTGAACTCCTACCTCGAGCAAGGAATCACACTGACACTCAGACAGCTGTACTACCAGCTGGTGGGAGAAGGAATCATCCCAAACGCCCAAGAAGTCTACAACAGGCTGGGGGACTTCGTGAGCCTCGCCAGGTACGCAGGCAAAGTCGACTGGGATGCAATGGAAGACAGAGCAAGACCACAGCAGATGAGCAGCCAGTGGAACGATGTCAACGACCTGATGGACTCGGCATTCGCAAGCTACAGACTGCCCAGGTGGAACGGACAACAGAACTACGTCGAACTACTCTGCGAGAAAGACGCACTCACAAGCGTGTTGGGTCCGATAGCCAGAAGATGGCACATCAGGCTCTGCGTCAACAAAGGATACGCAAGCAGCAGTGTCGTCTACGAGATGAGCAAGAGACTCGGAAAGAAACTCAAAGAAGGAAAGCACTGCATCATCCTCTACGTCGGAGACCACGACCCGAGCGGACTGGACATGGTCAGAGACCTCAGAGAAAGGCTCGAGGAGTTCCTCACGAAAGGAAGCAAGTACATCAGTCCAGAACTCGAAATCAGGTCGGTAGCCTTGACCATGCCGCAGATAAAACACTACAAGCTGCCGCCGAACCCTGCAAAGATAACAGACCCGAGAGCGGCCTGGTATATAGAGCAGTACGGCAAAATCAGCTGGGAGGTAGACGCACTGAAGCCTGAAATCATGCAGAGCATAGTCGAGAACGCTGTCACGAAGACCCTGGACCTGGACAAATACACTGCAATGGTCAACCAAGAGGAAGCTGACAAGAAAATGCTGAAGAAGTTCTGCAGCACTCTCAAGAAGGACAAACCTGACAAGGACCAGGAGGTTCTGGAGTGGGACCAGGAAAACATAAAGACCAAGGTCAAGGTCATGGCAGATATATCGGAGCGCGCGCTTGATCCTGCGGAGTGCAAGGAGCAAGGATACCCAAAAGGGACAGTGCTCTACACCTGCCCGCTCTGTGTCAACGATTATGAGAGCAGAGAGGACTGCTACAATCACGTCTTCGATGACCACGACAAGAGAGAGTTCGATGCGAACTACAACACTGAGGATGCGGACTGAGGCGATGGTTATATAAATGCCAGCGCCGATAGAACAACAAAGTGAGACAACTGCAGGAGGTGCAGGAAAAATGAACAAGAATGGAATTCTGAAGGTAGGCGACTTCGTCGAGCACGAAGGAAAGTGGTGGGACATCCAGGATGTATTCGCTGGAGATGACAATGAGCTCTATGCGTTGATCGTGGACAAGGATGGAAGCGAGAAGGAAGTTAAGCTGAAGGAGCTTGGAGAAGGGAGGCAGGCACCATGAATGAGAAAGAAATGCAAGACTACCTCGAGAGGTTGCTGCTGGAGCACAAGGAGGATGACTGGTACGTGAGCACTTATGAAGAGCAGTTCCCGTTCGACAATGTGCCAGGAACTGGACTGGTGGTGCGAAGTCCGGCTGGAGATGAGTTTCAGCTGACAATCGTGCAGACTGTGAAGGACACAGGAATAGATATCAAGGAGGAAGAGAACCATGGGTAGAGAGAGAGTCAAGGTCACGACAAAGGTCAGTGTGTACATCGAGGCCGATGCTGGAACGAGCCTGGATGCGTTGAAAGACCAGTGGCGCAAGAACGTGAGCGAAGGCAGGTATAAGACTGGGAACTTCAACGTGAAGGCCTTGGAAGGGGAGGAAGACGAATGAGCAAGGATACCAACACGGAACTGATGAAGGAATGCCTTCAGGATGCGCAGCGGATCCTGAGCGACCTCGGGCTGAATCCTGAGAGTGAAGCGGCTGCAAACATAGCAGTGACTTTATTCCAGCGTAGAGCAGGAATCGTAGCCCACGTACCCAGATAGGTCAACGGGCCAGTGGTGGCATAAATTTTTAAATGTTTTAACCTTTGAGCCAGGATAGGAACAGGTGATGCAAGATAAAAGAGGAGCGACCAACAACAGAGTTCTCATCGCAGAGACAGCTGCTTCTCGACAGAAAAGAAGGAGAAAAATCGTTAATAACTCTCGTTAATAATCAAAAAGCAAAGAAGGAAGAGATATATACAAACAAGACGATGGACTGAAAATATCTCTTTCTTTATTAAGATTTTGATTTTAAGTAGTCACCAAGGGATAGAAAAAAGGGAAAAATAAGGGTGTAGGCGCTCAGAGCGACGAAACCACAAAAAGAAGGCCGCAGTTATTAACGAGTGTTATTAACGCAAACGACCTCCAAAAAACAGGTGAACAGAAATCATAAAAAAGAGCAACAGACAGAGCATCAACCTGAGCGACAAGGCAGTCGTGCTCCTGCAGCACGCAGAGTACCTGAACAAAGACAAAACCGCAAACAAAAGCAGGAACCTAAGCCAGTTCGTGAACACATGCATAATAGCATTTTTAGAAAACAAAGAGCAACAAGGAACCGAAGAAGCGCTGCTACTCAGAGAACTGGCAGACATTGATGCTCAAAGAAAGAAACTCGACGAAGATGCCCAGAAGGTGGCAGACAAGGTTGGCTTAATCCGGCAAAGAAGAAACCAACAAAACATTTAAAAATGAGAGCGTATTTTAACGACTCTGGAGGGAGCGACGATGAAAGTAGACAAAGAAGCATTAAGCAGGATGCTCTTGCAAGGTCCGGGAGACATCCGAGAGAAGCAAATTCTGTTGTATAATCAGGCCTTACGAAAAGAAGAGCTGCTGGTCAAGCTACGGCTTATTGAAGCGATGGCGTATTCTGACATTGCAGCGGAGACTGTGCCTGAAGAAGGAAAGGATGGCACGATCCTGCAGAAGAAAAGGTATAGCAACGAAGAAGCACGAAAGGCCGCGGTGCAGAGCAGGTTGAAAATCAATGAGCCTTACCAGGTTTGTCAGAAGGACTTCGATGAGCTCGAGCGCAAGCTGAAGATAGGTAATATCGAGTTGGAGTTTATGCAGCGGTCCTTCTCGGCTGCAAAGGGGTTGGCTCGGCTCGCAGTGGACTGAACCATGGCAAAGGACGAAGAACTGGCCAAGAAGTACGAACAGATAGACATGCAGAATACCGCAATCAGGGAGAGGAACCAAGAACTCGATGCTGAACTGAAGAAACTGCGGTACCAATATGACAATCTGCTCGCAGAGCACCTCAAGGCGGTCAAAGCGCTGTGGGGCAGGACACCATGAAGGAAGAGATTCACAAGTGCGAAGCCAAGGACTGCGACATTATTGAGAATGTGCAGTTCGTGATCGTCAAAGGACTGAACCGCGAGAATGGTGATGGGTTCCACAAGGAATACTACTGCCAGGAGCACTTGCGGAAGCGGTGTGCAGAACTCGAATTATTAAAGGCTGCGAGTTATATGGGCGTGGAGGTCCATGGCTGGCGATAGAGAATAAGCATGGAGGAGTGAAATCAATGGAGAGCAAGACAGGGAAGGTAGCCGTCGTTTCTAAAAACGGAGGCATAAAGTTTGAAGGCGAAGATGTTTGGTACAACGCTGCGGAGCAGGCGAAGAAGTTCGTGCGCTTCGACATGAAGGGAAAAGAAGTCAGCATCAAGCTGGTACCTGATCAAGAGCGGACTTTTAACTACATCGGACCCGCAGGAACGCTCAAAACAGAGACGCCCACTGGAGAGCCAGTGGAAGGGAAGAGCGAGTACTGGAAGGCCAAAGAAGAACGAGATATTGTGAGGGACTTGCGGATCAGCAGACAAGGAGCATTGAACACTGCCCTCGTTCTAATAGGTCTTGCAGTCCAGGCGGGAGCTACGAGCTTCAATGCTGGTGACAAGACAAAAGGCTACACGACAACGAACTTGAGACAGCTGGCAGAAACAGAAGCAGAACAGATCCTGCTGTTTATCAACAAAGGCGGAGAGGCTAAGAAGTGAGTGAAGACAAGCTGTGGAAGAGGGGGGAGTACCCTCGCGGCTGCGAGGGTTGCCAAGAGCGAAAGTCCTGCAGGTTTTTAATCCTGCAGGACCCGTCTCTTTGTAAGAAAAGAGTCAAGAACCCGCTGAGTTTCAGAGAGCTCGGGGATATTGAAAAAAAGGTGAAACATCGTGCAAGAAGAAAAAAAGAATAGACCTGTTCAGAAAATATGCTTATTCTGCGCTAACTACGGCAGATATAATCCGCAACAATGCAGCGTATTGACTATGAGGCGTGACATGCAAGAGACTTGCAGTCAGTGGACGCCCAAGAAAGAAGAGGGGGATGCGAGTGCGCAGATGACACTACAAAGAATGGAGGGAGATGATGGAAGACCAAGTACGGAATGATGTGCAGATTATGAAGAGCAGCATTGTGGAACTAAAACAGCGGTGTGCTAGGATAGAGCACAAGCTGGGAATGCCCGACGCTGGAGCCAGACCAGGAAGCTCTGCAGAGGAGCAGAGACTGAAGTTCGAAGGCTGGGACGCTGCGATGAAAGAAGTGAATGCTCGTTTTATAAGACTGATAGCTGGGCGGGGAATGATTCCGAAGAGAGAAATCGAAGACCTGCTTCGGGGACTGGGACGATGACGAAGGCCAGACTGACAGAGAAGGAACGGGACATCTTGCATGACTATCATATTCCGGGATGCGCTGTGCTCTGGACCAGGGCCGCAGATGAGTTTAACTTCAGCATCCATAATAGCATAGACCATGAGCGGAAGAAATTTGAGATAGCATTCGGACTCCTGCAGGCAGGGCAGCACTTCATCATGGAGGCTGAGAGAAACAAGAAGGACGAAGAGGGCAACCGGAGAATCGTGGACGTGGTCAGTCTATCGACTGGTGATGAGTACGAAATAGAAACAACGCCTGAAAGAGCAGTTAGGTTTATTAAAGACCTTGCCGTTACTATAATTCCATGCGGCTGGTCTATGGAGGATGACAGATGGAAGAATCTTGTGCAGAAAGCCAAAACACCGAAACCTTAAGCCCTGCGCAGGTGCGCAGAGTCTTGAAAGAGATAGATGACTGGTGCAAAGAGAACAGCAACGAACTGATTGATTTTCCTCACCAGCTGGGGGTTATTAAGGAGCGTCTGAAGTTGCGAATCAGCAGCCTCGAGGATAAATAAAAAAAAAGAAGATAACGGGTGATTTGAAACATGGGATTTGAAAATATTAAAAAAATGATAGACGACGACCCTGAATTCTTTACTTTGAGTCGCCAAGAAGAAATAGAACGAGCTGAAAGTATGAGCAGGGGTCTTGATGAGGAGGAAGAGGAGAACGAAGAGATAGAAATAAAGACTGACAAGCCAAAGCGCATGAAGAAAAGTTTCTGGCATAAAAAGATTGAGTTATGTATTCCTTTTACCCCGATAAAAGCGCTGGCTTTGGTGGGTGTTATTCTTTTGGTGCTGACTTTTTTTATAGGAAGAGCAACTGCCGTGTCTGATCCTTGGTGGAATGAAAGCGTGGAGAAAGGGGTTGAGTTGTCTGCAGAGTCTAACCCGATTAGGACTGCATTGTCGTCGTCGGCTCCCTCCAACAGGTTTTGTTACATAATCACCGACGGGTGGAACAGGTTCTGCACTCCTGAATGCGTAATGTACAACGGCAAAGGATACAAGGTTTTCGACATGCTGTGGCTGAACGTCCAGATGCACGGGAGCGTGGCCCAGTATGAAAATGCGAACAGGTGGGTGCAGTGGATTAAAAATGCAGACACGGACAACCGGATACGCTGCGAGTGAATGCTTCCTACATGTCAAAACTCTGAGGGGACGGCCTTCCTTTATTGAGATCGGGGAAAGGCCGCTCCTCTCTTTTTTTTTATGGGATACCTGACACTGACGAAGAACTGGAGAAAAAGCGCAATCATAGTCGTGCTGAAGCACAAGGATGGAGTCTGGCAGAGACAGTCCTGCTGTGCGAAAAATTTAAATGCACTCAAAGCCAAGTATGGAGAAGGTATGCATGTGCTGGAGGGAATAAAATGAAAGTCAAAGACGATGTTGCGGCGGGGAATTTTGATGACACTAACGATGACGATGATTATGATCGTGATGGTGAAGATGGCGATGAGATAGACTTCGCGTACTGAAAGGCACAGAAAAATTTAAATACCTGAGTGCCTACAGGACAAGGAACATCGGAATAATCCCGCGGGGATGAATAATCACTGCTCAACAAAAAAACAGGTGGTAACAAATCGGACAGAACGAAGTACTTGAATTCTTAAAAAAGAACTCTACGAAGAGTTACAGCGTCGAGGACCTGGTCAGGGAATTGAATGTGAAGATAGCCAGCGTCAATGCATCGATTAATACTCTGGAAAAACACGGGGATATTTGTGTTGAGAGTTCAAAGAGCAGCAGCGGGCAGGACCGTTTTATTCGGAAGTTCAGGTACGTTTTTAGAGATGAATTCTTTGAGGCTGCTCTGAGGGACTTTGAGAGGATTAAGCAGGACTCGAGAATGCGGTATTTGAATACGGATACGATTGCGAGTCTGATGCTCATTGCTGAATTGAAACGACAAAATGGAGGAGTGAAAGATGGAGAAAAATAGTGTTTTTGCAATCAAGGAAGATGGAGAGGATATTTTATTTATTCGAACTGAGACGAGCAGGTTTAGCAAGACTGAGTCGTTAGGGCAGTATAGGCAGTTCCAAGGGGAGATGGCTCAGACGCGCAATAATACCAGTTTATTGCAGAAGGCTATTGAGTCTGGCCAGCCCGCGAAGGATTTGGAGGCTGCGCAGACTGCGCTGGCACAGCTTGAGGAAGTGAATGCTGAGTGGAAGAGGTTGAATGAGCCGTTGATCCTGAAGCACAAGGAGGAGCTCAGAAAGGAGCTGAAGGTCTTGAAGGCTGAGAAGGGTTACGACCGGGCGAAGGAAGACAAGAATCTGAAGGTGGTCTTGATGAATCAAATCATGGCTTCTGCTTGCGTGAAGACGGATACTCCGATGGACAGTCCGGCTGTTATGGAGCTTAAGGCGGAGTTCGACAAGATTTAATTTTTATTCCAGCACAGCGCTGGGAATGCGCAAAAGCCGCACCCGAGACCAATGCATTGGTCTGTGAATGGTACTGCGGTCTTGCAATATCACGGGACCCGCCTACGGGCGGGTCGCATACTCAACAAAAGGAGGATACTCAAATGGGTGAAGTGGACATCCGAGACGAAGCAAACAATGTCGCTCCTGCAGAATGCATTGGCTCTGAGGCGCCGGGAGAATTGGAGAAGTTCGACCTGGAAGGCTTGCAAGCGGACATCAACAACTTGGTGCAGAGGAGGATAGACAAGCTATTGGAGATGGAGCAGGCCAATATTCAAAGAGACAAGGCGAAGAACACCTTGAAGGCTTGCACGAATGAGTTCTTGACGATTGATAAAAGGCTCAGGGAGACTGTTGAGAAGATGCATGAGCTCAAAGAGGGCAAACAAGCATGAGTGATGCGAAGCAGTGCGACAGGTGCTTCGGGTTCTTTAAGGCTGCTCCGGAGTACAGGGTGAAGACAAAAATCATGAGGATACAGGATGATAACGAGACCTTCAAGGAGGATGACCTGTGTTCTGGTTGCCAGGAGGAGCTGGATGCGTTTGCTGCTGGAAAGAAAGAGAAGCCTGCCAGGAAGCAGTGGAGCAAGGCAGCAAGAGAAGCTGCTGCGGAGCGCATGCGCAATCCTGAACGTATGAAGGCGCTGCAGGAAGGAAGGCAGAAGTACGTGCTGCACAAAAGCGGGAAGTATAAAATCCGGGCAGACCTTGCCAAGAAGGGGCCGAAACCTCACAATGACATTTAAACGGGTTCAACCCGAAGGGTTGTCCGTGAGACCAATACATCATAGGTGATACGGAGGCGATAGCATTGGAAACAGAGCAGGTACGGAAGGAGGCGCAGGAACTGCAGAAGGAATTGCAGGGTAGGATTGTAGCGTTTGAAAAGAAGACGAAGTGTACTCCTGTTTTTGAGATTATCAGGGCCAATGCGTTAGGTGGTCAGGGCTGCTGCATTATACAGCTTCAGGGAGTCCTCATTTAAAAAGGCGCAAAATGGCTTCAGAAAATCCTGTCAATAAGGCCAAGGGAGGCACGGAAGAAGACAAAGAAGTCCGTATTCAGCACTACAACGAATTAAAGGCTGTTATAGAAGAGTTCGGAGAATGGAGCATAGACTGCCTTGCTTTAAGCAGAAAGTGGCTACTGCCGCACAAGACCGTGCTTAATTGGAAGATTAAGGTGGTCAAGGAGCTTGGGGCGGTTGATATTACGACTGTGGGGCGGAGTATTAAGAACCAGCTGGAGAGCAACCTGCGCTTGTCTCAGAGGCTTATTAGGGAGGCGAAGAGGCCGGAGGACAAGGCCAGGGCTATTAGGGCGTTTAATGATACGGTGCAGACCAACACGAGCTTTGCGGAGGCTTGGGGCTTTAAGATTAAGGTTCCTGATACTGTGACTATTAACCAGGGGAATCAGGAAGCTGCAAAGCTGGCGGCGATCGTGAAGCAAATCGAAGAAGAAGGAGGGGGGAGCGAAAAAGATGGAGCAAAGCCAGAACTTGAGAAAAAAGTGTCCTAACTGCGGCAACACACTGAAGGGAAACGGGAAGGATTTTTATTGTCCTGGTTGTCAGTGTAGTTTCTCTAAACAGAGTTTGGTGAACAAACCGCTCTCTAATTTTGGAATGGAGGCAGGATAAGCATGACGGATGTAATCAGAAGCCGAAAGGAAGTCGATAGTATGATAAACAGCATTAATATTGAGCTGGAAGTCAACCAGGACTTGCAGGGTTGGGAAGTGCATAGGCTCAAGAACCTGAAGGAAGCCTTGCTGTGGGTGTCGCAAAAAATACCGCGCTTGGTTTTTACTAAAAACACAAAAGCCCCAGACAATAAAATGCAAAACGCAGAAAAAACAGGTCGGCAGGATTTACAGAACCCGCAAAAAGAAGGTCGGAGGAACGAACATGCCAACAAACACCAGCCAGTACCTCAAGTTCAACCAGCTACAAACACCCGGAAGGAAGACTCAGGTGTGGGAAGTCAGAAGCAAAAAGGATGACTTCTTCCTGGGAACAATCGCTTGGGATGGAGCCTGGAGACAGTACACCTTCAACCCAACAGCGGAGTCGTCAAAGTTCTGCATGGACTGCCTGAGAAGTATATGCTTTTTTATGGATGAACTCCAGACTGAGTGGAGAGAACAAAGGAGGAGCGAGAATGACTGAAACAAAATATGAACTGGTTTTAAAAACAGGGAAACATTGCGAAACATTTAAAGGAAAATGCAGCGTGATAACTGTTCAGAGTGGCATGAATAAGAGAGGCAGAGTGATTCCGGTGTTTTTAACATTCCAAGGTTCTATACGAAGCATTAGAGAGGAGCGAAGAAAGTGAAATACCACAAGTGCCCAAAGTGCAATAAAAAACAAGCCAGCGGCAAATACTGCCTGGACTGCGGAGTGCCACTTATTGAAGTCATGGACAAGAACGTTCGTTTTGCTCCGATAGAAACAATGAGGGATGCCGGACGGCTCAAGAGTGACATTAGAAAATGGCTCAACAGGCTTGGCATTCCGAATACTGAGATTCAAATCAACACCGAAGGCATCAGCGCAGGAATAGATTATTCTTACAACACCAAAAAGTACCACTTCAGCAGCAGTTTGCAGGCAAACATCCAGAACAACCTCGCAGCGATAGAGCAGTTCCTGCACTCAAGAGTACTGAGCATAGAACACGGGGTTGAGACAGCAGAAAATGCTTTTAAGGGATATGAGGCCTTGCCGGACTTCAGCAAATCAAGCTTCGATTATTTCGCAGGGCTCAGAACTGAAGAGGAAGTGAAACTCCGATGGAAGGCACTCAGCAAGACACTACACCCTGATGCTGGAGGAAGCTCGTCGGAGTTTGCGAAGATGCAGGCTCAGTACGAAGAGGTCAAAAAAATCAATGGGTGGGCATGAATGACTGCTTGTCTTCGTTGCGGGAAGTGCTGCAACCTCTGGATAGACAGAGAGCCGACAAGCAAGGACTGCCCGCACCTCGTCAGGCTCCAGAGCGGAAGAACACTCTGCAGAGTTTATAAGACCAGGCTTGGAAGAAAAACAGGAAAGGAGACGCAATGCTTCCCAAGAGAAGAAATTCCTGTGAATTACCCTGGCTGTCCTTTTAACAGGCCAGAGTGGAAGATGATTTTAATCAGAGAAAACGGAGGAGAAGGTCATGGAGAAGAAAATAATAGTTCCGCAGCAGGAACTTGTTCACCCGCTGAAAATCAGACCGGACGAAACGAACCCGAACATATTGAGCAAGGAGGGCTTCGCGGCACTGAAGAAAAACATTGAAGCATACGGATTCCTTATTCCTGTTATAACCAATAAAGACCTGGTGATTGCCGACGGGTATCATAGGTGGAAGGCGGGTGTCGAGCTCGGCATGGAACAAGTTCCCGTTCTCAGACTGCCCTTGGAGGAAGTCGACCGTCACATATTAAGGCAGGTTATGAACAAACTCAAAGGAGAGCATGACAAGACAAAGGACTTGATGGAATTCCAGTTTATCATGGACAGCGAAGGGATGGACAAGTTCAAAGAGTTACTTCCGCAGGCCGTGGATTATGAGGAGTTATTGAAGCAGACGAATGCGGATGCTGGAGCGAAGGGAGAAGATTCGTTCGATGCGGAGGCTGCCTGGAAGGAACCTAAGTACAAAGTGGAGTTCGGGGATGTCTGGCAACTCGGACAACACAGACTCATGTGCGGTGACAGCACCAAAAAAGCAGACGTGGATAGACTCATGGACGGACAAAAAGCCGACTGTCTTTTTATGGACCCGCCTTACAACCTTGCATTCGCAGGAACTACAGAAGGAAAGTTCGGGAGCATGCAGAACGACACCTTGCCACAGCACGTGTACGGAAACTTCATCGGTCAGATTATGGAAAGCGTCCAGGGTGCCAGCAAAGCAGGATGCGGAATGTATATATGCATCGACTACAGAAACTACCATAGGTGGATAAACGAACTCGAGAAGAGGGGAATAGAAATCCTCAACTGCTTGGTGTGGGACAAGGTATTCGCAGGCTTAGGGTACAAGTACCGCTTCAGACACGAATTTATCATATTTGCAGGAGACCGAGACAAGGTAGCTTGGTTCGGGGACGGCACACAAGAAGACTTCTTCAAGCTCGTCAGAAACGAGAAGATGGAAGATGCGCAGATCCTTGACCGCAAGGGATTCAGCCTTGCACTGAGTGACAACACGTACCTGCGAGTGAAGTTGGAGGATGACATCCCAGCCAGGGTGCCCTTGCTCGAAGGAAAGGAACTCAGGTTCAGAACACAACACGCGACCAACACGGACGTCTTCGAGGGGTTTAGCATGAACTACTTTTCTCAGAGGGAGCAGGAGTGGAGCGATGGCATCGTGCATCCTACCATGAAACCCGTCAGGATTATAACCAAGATTCTGAAGAACAGCACCCGAAGAGAAGACCTCATCCTTGACCTGTGTGCAGGAAGCGGAAGCACCCTTATTGGCGCGCAGCAAACAGAACGAACTGCTTACTGCATGGAGATAGAACCCCGGTACTGCAGCGTCATAATCCAACGGTGGGAGACGTACACTGGAGAGAAACCCAAAAAGCTGTGAAGAGCATGACAGATAGCTTGCTGGAGGAGGTCGTCAGAACACGGAACATCAAAGCACTCTGCAGGTTCATGTTCCCAGGCTACGCCCCAGCACAACGGCTTACTCCTTCTCAAGAAAAAATAGTCAAGATGATTGCTTACGGCATGACAAGAAGAGCGACCATAAATGCGATGACCCGGTACGGCAAAAGTGCGTGTGTGGCAATGGGTGTGGCCTTGTATATCTGGCTGCATCAAAACAAAAAGGTAGCAATCATTGCTCCCTTGGAGGAGCAGGCCAGTATAATCCGAAACTATATTGCGGAGATTATAGTCAACTGCCCGCGCCTTGCTGCGCTGGTGGATATTGACCATGAGCACAGCGTGGAACGCTTGAGGAAGGAAGCAAGCAGAAGGCGATGGACGTTTAGCAACGGGTGTGAATTGCGAATGATATCAGCGCACGGAGAGGCGTATAGGCTGATGGGTTTCGGTGCTGACTTGATTATTCTCGATGAAGCAGCGCTCATTGGCTTGGAGGCTTATGCAAAGATTGTCAGAATGCTTGGAGACGACCCAGAGAAAGCAATACTCATAGAGCTGAGCAACCCGTGGAACAGGGATGGAAAATATTACGAGCACTACGTGAGCGGACGCTTCGAAGTGATACAGATAGGTTACGAGGTTGCGATTGCCGAAGGCCGAACAACACAAGCATTTATTGACGAAATGAAAAACGAGCTCGGAGGGGAAGACAGCACAGAATTCACCGTCTTATACAAGAGCACTTTTCCTGACGAAAGCGACGACGGTCTTTATAAGTTCAGCTGGGTACAACAAGCCACGAACAAGAAACTGGAGCCAAAACAAAACTGGGTTATTAGCTGCGATCCTGCAGACCAGGGCAGAGACTTCACGGTCATCATGGAAGGACCATCCGGGCCAGAAGGATACAAAGTCCAGGATATATTCAGTGAAGCAAAGAGCGAACCGATGAAAATAGCAGAACGTATTGCTGACAAAGCAGCCCGGGCGTTGGCTGAAGGACGGATAGGGAGCAATGGCTTCGTTTTTATTAACATCGACTGCATAGGAATAGGTAGCGGAGTGGTCAACCGTGTCAGGCAGTTATTGCAGAACAACCACAAGGTGCGCGTCAACGCCTGCCACTACGGGGAGAGTCCGAAGACCGGAATGGAAAGCATTGACAACCAGCCCACTTCGAGCAAGGCCCGGTTCACGAACAAGAAAGCTGAAATGTTTTTCAGGAATGCAGAACTCATGAGAGACGGCCTGATTAGCATTCCGAATCATCCAAAACTCAGAAGCGAATTGCTGAAGATGAAGAAAGAAAGGACGATAGGGGAGAAGTGGCGCATCGTTGATCCTGAAGACAAAAGTCCGGACTTTGCTGATGCGCTGAATTATTTCACGTGGAAGATGCAGGAAAACACTGCGTTTTTCTGGGCATGAGAGGAGGAGCGAGATGGAATTGAACAAGATACACAACACCGACTGCCTGTCGGGATTAAAAGCCTTGCCTGATGAGTGCGTTGATTGCGTGGTGACCAGTCCGCCCTATTGGGGTTTGAGAGACTACGGAACCGAAGGACAGCTGGGACTCGAGCCTACTTTTCAGGAGTACATAAACAAGCTCTGCGATATATTCGATGAAGTCAAAAGAGTGCTGAAGAAGGAGGGTACGGTTTGGGTCAACCTCGGAGACACTTACGGAGGTGGGATTGCGCATAGTGATTTTAATACGGTGAATAGATATACTGAAGGTGGCCCGTGGAAGACAGAACCGTTTAAATCAGACGTGAAAAAACCACAAGAGAAAAGTCTGCTGCAAATCCCGAGCAGGTTCGCAATAGAAATGAGCAACAGAGGATGGATACTTAGAAACGAAATAATATGGCACAAAAGGAACTGCATGCCTGCCAGCGTGGAGGATAGATTCACCGTGGACTTCGAGAAGGTATTCTTATTCGTGAAGAGCAAGAAGTATTTTTTTGAGCAGCAATTCGAAGAGTACAAAACACTGGAGAATCGCCCTTTTGGAATTGTCCGCAACAGAGAGTTCGAATACCAAGGCAAGTACAAAGTAATGCCGCCAATAGGCGGGAAGAAACAGACAGAAGGGAACAACAACCCTGTTTATTCAGGGAATCAGCCTGAATGGAAGCAAGGAAGAAACAAGCGCTGCGTGTGGACAATCAATACTGACCCGTTCGTCGGAGCGCACTTCGCAGTGTTCCCTGAAGCACTGATAGAACCAATGATTGCTGCAGGCTGTCCTAAACAGATTTGCACGAAGTGCGGACTGGCCAGAGAAAAGAGAATTGAATACACGGGGAACAACCTTCCGAAAGGCGGAGGACGATGCATAAAGTACGAATCATCAGGGCAGAACCTGAGTCCGACTTCTACGTTGCTGACGAAGGTGGTGAAAGAGAAAGAAGACAAAGGATTTACTGATTGCGGATGCAAGGCAGACTGGAAGGGGGGGGTGGTGCTGGACCCGTTCATGGGAAGCGGTACAACAGCAGCGGTGGCAAAGAAACAAGGAAAGCAGTACATTGGATTCGAACTGAACGCGGAGTACATCAAGATAGCGGAGATGAGGTTGAAGGGTTGTCAGGGTTGGCAGTTTAAAGAAGCACAGAACCCAGAGCAACAGGTGCTGGAATGAAAACGCTGGAGTTATTCTGTGGAACAAAGAGCTTCACCAAAGTAGCACAAGCTCACGGATGCATGACAAAGACGCTGGACAACGACCCAGCACCGCGAGGAAGCAGAGGAGGCACTCAGGGACTGGAAGATGATGTAGAACGAGGCAGAATACCTGCTGAATTGTTTGAAGATATCCTGAAGGCCGTTGAGAAATAATTTTATTTAAATACCTCAAAAGTACACTGAATAAAAGGCTGTGCTTAATTTCATATTCATGGGATTCCTAACAAACATCAAAAACAGGTTCCTGACAAAGGAAATAAGACTCTTCACGGTTGAGAATAGCGTCGACCCAGAAACCATGCCGCTGTTACCTTCTTGGTTCTGGACAGCACAGCTGGGAGTACCGCGCGCAGTTAATATTCTTGAAATAAGGCAGTACGCAAAAAGCTGCTGGGTTCAGATGGTGGAGAACGCGATCCTCAAACAGGTCACGAATATCGAAAGGCAGATTGTTCCGACTGATGATGATGAAAAGCCTGACATGTACGAAGAGGATATTAAAAAGCTCGAGACCCTGCTTGAATACCCGAATGAGAACGGAGACGACTTCTGGGCCGTGTGGGGACCATTCCTGCTTGACGTTCTCGAACTGGACGCGGGCGTTGTATTCAAGGCCAAGAACGTAGCCGGACAGCCAGTACAACTCTTCCCTTTTGATGGAAGCAAGTTCCTGTTCAAAATGGAGGAACACGGACTCTTCCAAGGATACTTCCAGTACAGCTACAAGTACCCCAGTTCCTCGCCGAAGTTCTTCGAAAAGGAAGAGATTATTTACGGACAGATGAAGAGAACACCCGAGACATTCCCTTACGGCTGGAGTCCCCTGATGAGTTTGCAGCAGGAAGTCGAGGTCATGATACAAAGCACGCGGTGGAACAAGGAGTTCTTCAAAAACAATGCTATTCCGGCGGGTATGGTTGCGGTGCCGATGCCAGAAGACCAGCTCAAAAGATTCAGAAATAGCTGGATGAAAGAGCTGAAGGGCAAAGCCCACAAACTACTCTTCTCGAATGTGACGGGTGTTGACTGGAAGGACATGGCCAAGAGCAACAAAGACATGGAATGGCTCGAAGGACAAAAATGGTACTTCCACATGGTATTCGCTAACTTCGGAGTGTCGCCTCAAGAGGTCGGGTTTTATGAGAACAGCAACACCTCCACTCAAGAAGGCCAGGAGCGAATCACCGTCAAGAACGCAGTCAAGCCTTACCTGAAACTTATAGAGCAGAAAATCAACAGAGAAATCATTCCCGAACTGTTGGGGCATGACAAGATTAAATTCCAGTTCGTCATACACGACGACGTGTCTGAGCGGATTGAGCATGATCAGAAGATGGCAAAATTAGCTGCCAATGTGTACACGATAAACGAGGTCAGGAGCATGGAAGGCAAAGACCCTGTAGAGTGGGGGGACAAGCCGATGACCATGGTTCTGCAGGAAAGTTTTGCACAGCAGAATGGCGGTCAAAACCCGGAGAAACCCGGAGCACAGCCAGGGGAGCCGAAGAAGCCTGAAGCACCCAAGGATCCTGCGAAGCCGGATGAGGAAAAAAAAAGCAGTCCTGAGTTTAAAAGCGCAGACCTTGAACCAATAGAAGAAGATGAAGCCAAGGAGTACGACGAATTCTTGAACAGGCAGTTCAACAAGTGGGAAAAAAGCATTCTGAAGAACCTCGAGGCTAATATCAAGGAAGAAGTCCAACAGAAGGGCGCAGAGTACATAGAGAAGACTTGGGGGGAGTTTCTTAAAGACCTGTTCAACATGGTCAACACGGGCGGTTTTTATGACCAAATAAAGCGCATCATTACTCTGAAGTTTAATACTGGAATTGATGAGGCGGAGAAGGAACTGCAGCTGAACATCGTGGTCGGCGCTGATTTTGATGCGAAGATAGACAGCCTTACCAGGAGACAGCTGGAAGGGTTCTACCTGCCCAACGGAGACAGGTGGGTTGGTATTAAGGGCATTACGAAGGATATTCAGAAGGAAATCAGCCAGATCGTCAGAGATGGCATAGTCCGGAAAGACAGCCTTGAGGATATTAAGCAGGCTGTGAAGGAGGAGATGGCGAAGTACAAAGGAGGCCAGGTGAAGGGCAAAATCACCGAAGGCCGCGCAATGAGAATTGCCAGGACGGAAAGCAACAGATTCCAGAACGCCGGAAAATTAGAAGCCTACGAAAAAAGCGGACTGGCAGGAAAAAAGAAATGGGTCGCATTCCTTGACGACAGGACCAGTCCTCAATGCAAAAAACTGAACGGTCAGGAAGTAGACCCGAACGGAATATTCAAAGTTGCATACACCACAGAAAGCGGTTCCTCTGACTTTTGGGAAGGCAACCAGCCTCCTTCGCATCCGCATTGTAGGTGTACTTTGCAGTTCGTTCCGGGCGCATGAGCCAAGACGAACTGATGTACTACTGCAAAGAAACGAGTACGTGGTGGAGCGGAAAGAAGGCACATGACACTTGGTGCACTTGCACTTGGAAGAAAAAAGGGGACAAATAATTTTATTTAAATACCTCAACAGCCTGAGTTCTAATTACTATGCCCGAAAACCTTGTTGTTCAAAAACTCTGGATGCCAGTGACCAAGACTTCTGAAGGCAAATACCAGGCAATTCTGAGCGATACGAGCTTGGATAGGGACGATGAAATCATGGGCGGAAACCTTTTGAAGGAGTGGAGCCAGAACAAGGTCCTTCCGGCGTTGGCGAATCATAAGAATCAGATGGAGAACTGGGTCGGCGGCTGGAAAAATATTAAGCACTTGATGAACGGCGACCATTCAGCTCTTACTGCGGAACCAATGTTCTTCAGTAAATTTGCGAATCCTTTGGCTGCGCAGATCCAGAAGCAGGTAGAGGAGGCTATTGCGATGGGCATGAACCCAGGAATCAGCATAGGCTTCAGGGGTCTCGGAAGCGAGATGAAAAAAGTAGATGGGAAAGAAGTCAGAGTCTGGACCAAGGGGGAGCTCGTGGAGGCGACTTGGGTTCCAATTCAGTCTAATAGGAATGCGAGCTACCAGGCAGTAGCAAAGCAGTTCAACATTGAGACGAAGATGGATGACGAAGAACGGCTGGCACAAATCATACTACAAAGAATGCACCAAGGGGAAACAAGGAGCGCAATCGCACGGGACCTTGGAATCAGTAGGGTATATTTGGATAGTCTTCTTGAAGCAACGCAGAAGAGCATCAATCGAACCTGCCCTGAATGCGGTAGCGGGAATTTTCATGATGACGAAGACCACAAGACCAGGGAGTGCTTGGATTGCGGATTCAAAATAGACCTTGGCAAAGCCTGTCACAAAACCATGTGGACGGTGAACGATAGGAATCACACTTGGACTTGCGATGAGTGCGGAGCAGTATTCAACAACTGGCGGGATGCGGAGAATCATCAGACTAATGTTCATCACATACCTTTTAATGATGGGAAGTCTTGCCAGTGCGAAACCTGCAAGGCGATGGCAAAGTGCCCCGGATGCGGAAGCACAGACGTCTCTGAAGTCACAGACGCAAGCGGAAGTACAGGAGTCTGGAAGTGCAATGCGTGTGGGAAGAAATTCAGTGAAGACGAACTCAAGACAATCAAGGCCAAGGGCAAATGCGAGGGCTGCGGGAATGATGCAGAACTCCGAAAGGTCAGAACGACCAGTGGAGAGACTCTGAACCTATGTAGGGATTGTATTGAGGAGATGGTTCCTGCAGAGAAGGCAGCAAAGGAAGAAGAGAGATGCGCATGCGGGAAGCCTGCAACAAAACACATGTTCGAAGATGGCAAAGAAGTTCCTTACTGCGCGCAGTGCTACGAGGGATTATTCGGCAAAGACGACAAAGCAGCGGGAGACATGGTTCAGAAATGGAAGTGCCCTGACTGCGGACACGATGAGCGAAAAGACTCTCAGACCTGCGGAAAGTGCGGGTACAATAGAAGTGGAATAGGATTGGCAGACAACGGAAAAGAAAATGATGTTACCGACGCTAAAAGCGTTGAAACAAAAAAAGATGAGGAGGTTAGTATCATGACAGAAGAACAAAAGAAAGCCCCTTCTACAGAGAAGGCGGTTCAGGTTGATGCTACGAAGGCGCTCCAGGACAATGTCGAGAAGCTAACAAGCGAACTCGCCACAACCAAGAAGGAACTGGTTGAGACCAAGGAGAAGCTGGACAAGCTCGAGAAGATGGCAGTCAACATGCGCACAGGAGTGCATGACATGCCTGACAAGAAAGCAGCTGACTCGGAAGGTCCGCTGACAATAGAAAAGATGCTGAAGGGCAGATACCCTGGCAACTAAAAACGGAGGAAGAGGAAGATGATAGGATTTTCAAATCACGGAATGAGCAAGGAGCAGCACGCTCACGACAAGTTCGATGAAGTATTCGGCAAAGCAGGAGTAGTTCACGAACAGACATATTTCGACCCGATGAGGGGCGTGGATCAGAGGCAGGAGATAGGCAAATCGCTTGTCAAAGCGCAGAGTGACCTGCAGACAAAGGCACCCAGTATAGGTGCGACGACTGGTGGTACATTCACAGCGTATTCTTTGCTGCCTCCTTTTATCGACCCAAGTGTCGTTGATAGGACAGTCAGGGAAACACCGCTTGTTAGGCTCTTGCCTAGGAAGGCAGTCAGAAGCCTCACATACGCCTACAACCTTGTTACTGCAAAGGCGGGCGCAGCGTTCCTCGGGGACGATGCAGCATTGTCTGACCAGGTAGACACAAGAAGCAATGGTACTGTGACAATGAAGTTCCTCTACGCAGTAGGCCGCATCACCGGACCTGCACAGGCGGGAGCCCAGGGGTTCATAAACCTCATGGCTGAAGACATCAGGGTCAAGACCGCTTCACTGAACGAGGCTCTTGAGAACGAGATAATCAACGGCAACACAAGCACAAATGCGCTTGGTTTCACCGGACTCATCAGCGGCATTACGACCAACACGAGCAACAATAGCTCGGCAAACATAACACTGGAGTTGATCAGGGAGGACTTCAACACTTCATTCCAGGCGAATGGACTGATTGACCTTGTAGTCACAGACGGCTACACCTTCAACTACCTCAAAGGACTCATACAAGACTACATGAGATTCCCAGTGGAAGGCCAGAGGCTGCCTGCGAACATGGACTTCGGAATACCCGACGCCTTTTATTTCGACGGGGCGCTGTTCATCAAGGACAGGTACATGCCGACAACCGCAACAGCCAGAGAGATCCTCTACCTCGACACGAGATACATATATCTCGCAGTCTTGCAGGACTACACATACCAGGAACTGGCAAAGACAAACGATAGCGACAAGTACTTCATCAAGTGGTACGGCGCTCTCGTGCTGACATTCCAGGCATCCTGCGTCCGCAGGTATAACCTGGCGTAAATGGAGGGGAATAGACCATGACAGCAGCATCAATCTTGAAAGCGTGGATAGCAGGGCCTAACAGCGACCTCGTTGAGGCAGTTATTTGTTGCCCGAATACCACTGACGCAACGAACACGGTAGCAATCACTCTCTCGGACTACGGCATCAGCGCCACGGGTCTGTTGAGTGTTGAGAGCTGGGTGCATACCGCGGACGGCAGCATCATCACAACTGAAGCCAATACAACAGCGGTTTCTGCTGGAGTGTTGACGGTGACGATAGCCGCCGGAACCAATGATGACTTCCGAGTGATACGCATCGTCGGAAGAAGCGACGTGGGGGCATTCGCCTAAAATGACAGCTACATCCATACTGAAGAAGTGGGGGCATAGGCCGAATAGTGACCTGACAAAGGTCATTATTTGCGCAGCTAATACCGTGAATAGCGGAGATACGCTGGATGTCACCCTTGCGAATTATGGAATCAACGCCACTGGGCTGTTGAGCGTGAAGGCATGGAGGCATACAACTGACGGAAGCGTTATCGTCACGGAAGCCGTGACGACCGCAGTCGTTTCAGGTGTGCTGACGATAACCTTCGTAGCTGGGACTGCAGATTTTAGGGTCATTGAACTGGTCGGCAGGGCAGACGTAGGCGCATTCGTATAATACGCAATAATTTTTTTAATCATTTATTTTTATTACCACGATTTAGGCGTGAAGGACAAAAGGAGGCAAAGAAAAAAATGGCATTCGGAATCAGTCAACTGGAAAACAGGAATTGGACATTCAAGAAGAACGTCACAATCCAAGGAGACTTCACATTCGGCAACGCATCATCAGACACGTTCACAATGTATTCAAATTCTAAGCTCTTGTTTAGAGACAGCGGACTCTACTTGTACTCGAGCGCAGACGGGCAGCTGGACATGATTGCTGATACAAAAGCAATGATAACAGCGCCTACAATAGAGCTCGAGGGCAGCACAGGGCTCACTCTCGATGGCGATGTGACCATAGACGGCGCTCATACTTTTGCTACGGGAACCGGAGCAGTCAGTGTGAATGGAGATACAACGCTCGCAGCTGCAAAGAAGCATTACATCAGAGACACTGGGCTATATATCTACTCCAGCACGGATGGTCAAATGGACCTCATAGGAGACACCAAGATACAGGTGACCGCTCCTACAATAGCACTGACTGGAAGCTCAAGCATAAAGCTCGATGGCACGGTGACATTCGACGATGATGGTACACTCGCGGATGCGAGCAATGTCATGACCATAACCCAGAATACGATAACTCTCGCGGGAGCTACAAAGATAAACCTTGACGGACCCGTAGATGTTACAGGCGCACTGGTTCTGGATGGCGCAGCAACTACAGGAATCACACTGAACGCAGCAATGACGAACGGCATCAGTATTACACCTACTGCTGCTACAACCTGCGCGATCCTGATAGGAACATCAATCAGTGCAGGAATGCCAATGAGCGGTACGAAGAACGGGCTCATCAGGGCATTCGGAGAGATACAGGCAGACGAAGCATTGTCTAACGACATCAGGGGCATCTGGGGCAGAGTCAGACAGAATACGACTGTTGCGCTCACTGGCGGCTACCAGGTTAATGCTGTCCAGGGTAGCGTGAAGATGTACGGCGGATCAGGAACGACCACAACGCTGTGGAATCATTCGGGACTTTATGGTTCTTTTGAAACCGATGGCGTGGCGAGTTCTAGTGTCGCAAGCACAGGACACGTGTCTGCTGTAACTGCGATGTTCTCTGCGCAGGCTAACTTCACCATTGATAGCGGCGCTTATGCAGCAGCACTGATGGTCTTGAACGGAACTGCTTCAATAACTGCAACGGGCAGCTTCGCAGGAGTTCATGTCAAGAAAGCGACTGGTTTGGGAACAACGGTTTTCACTGATGGCGTTAAGGTAGACGCAGACGTGGCGACAACTTGCTTCACAACCAGCGGAACAAGCGCAAGCGCAACAGGCAGAGTGCTCAAAGGCGCAATGACTGTGAACAACGGCAACTACGGCGATGGTTACGGCCTCGTCGAGTCTGAACTGACGCTGACAGGAACCGTCGCTGGAGCAGTATCCGCATTAAGTTCTTGGATAAACATGGCATCAGTGACGACTGGCGGAAACCACGTCTGCGCACAGACTAACGGCTTGTGGTCAGACACTGGTGGAGTCCTGACAAACGGCGTGTTTATATTCGGAATGAGAGCGCAGTGCTTGCTACAGACAAACGGCGGAGCAAGCGGAGCGACGTTCTATCCGTTCAGCATAGTGAACAACACCAACGTGACAACGGCACTCATCAAGTGCAATGCGGGAAGCTCAGACCTCGGAACAACCGCGGTTAGCAAGTCGTCTGAGAGCAAGTACGTCCCGTTGTACACGGATGATGCCGGAACGCATTACGTGTTGATTTACAACTAATTTTTTTTATCTTTTTTTAAAAAATAACGGGTGATAAAAAAATGAAGGTAAAACTGAATGTTGTGGAGCGACTTTTGAGTCTGGAAATACTTCCGAAAGAAGGAAACTTTGCCACCTTGAAGGTCATCAGGACACTGCGTGAATCTTTGAGTTTCTCTGAGGAGGAGCTCAAAAAATACGAAATCGTCATGAGTGATGATGGCCGGGTCAAGTGGAATGCGCAGGCAGGAAGCGAAGAGGTAGAGAAGGAGTTCGCAGACTTCGCATTCGATTTGGTCAAAGGAAAACTCAAGAAGATGAATGATGAGAACAAGCTTGAAGATAAACATTTTACTCTTTATGAGAAATTTGTAGGAGGTTGAACAATATGCCCACAATCAAAGGACCCATAACTATCGGGCCAGACATGTCTGATGCTGACAAAAAGAAATTGCAGGATCACTTCTCGATAGACGAGCGGCTGAAAAACCTTGAGAAGAAAGGTATTCTCAAGAGGGGAAAGTCTGAACAAAAGGGTGATGACAAATGACGAATTATGCAGTCACAGATTATGTCAGCCCAGTAGGAAGCGCAGAGACGGTTGCGGCAGCTATTGAAACAAAGCTCGAGACGATAGACAACAGCAAGACAATCAGGCTTGTTCAGGTGGTGCCTGTCAGCCCGGGATGTTTTCAGGCAGTAATCATATTTGATGCGTGATGACTGATGGCGCGCATCTCAAATGAAGTCCTCGCCACAAAGCTGGACATGATCCATGAGGATGTGAAAGCTGTCAAGGCAGAATGCGCTGAGAATACAAAGTTTAGATTGCAGGCTAAGGGCATCATTGGAGCGGTGGCGTTCGTAGCAACAACAATAGGCGCATTCGTGGTCTGGCTTGCAGATAAAATATGGCCGTCTAAAGGATAAAAAACCATGACATCATACGCAACAAACTTGCAGTTTGCGCAGAGAAGCGGTTTCGGAACGCGAATAGTAGACGAAGCGGTAGGAACGGGAGACAACAGCACGAATGCGTTCGACCTGGACCATACCAATGTAATAACTGGCAGTTATGTGCTGAGTTATGCTGCGAGCGGCAGTCATTCTTTTACTGCGCTGACTGAGACCACGCACTACACGGTAGACAAGGAAAGCGGCAGGATTGCCCTTACTGCTACGGGAGTCACGGTTTTGAGCACGAACATTCTTTATGCGACGTACTGGTATGTTGATGCTTTTTCTGACACGGTCGTCACTGACTTGCTTGCTGCTGCGCAGCATGAGGTTGAGGATGGAACAGGACGAAAGTGGAGCGGCAACAATGCGGCGGTTGAGTACCTTGATGGTAGGGAAACCAGCACGTACCCTACGACTGATCAGCCGTACATGGCGGACTGGGATGAACCGGATACGTTCATGCTCTCAAACTACCCGGTGCGAAGCATCAAGAACGTCTTTTTCCTGCAGGAGGCACCACAGGTCAGTAGGTGCTTTAATTATGACAGCAGCGAAGCAACCTACACGGACAAAACCAGCGTGGTCAACGATAGCACTCAGACGCCATTCACAATCTTTGCAGCAATCCCTGCGGCTAATGACTGCCTATACGTGGGGTGTACAGACCGATTCCTAGGCATTCAGACAACACTTCAGACCTTGGGGGTAGGCACTCCTACTCTTACGTGGGAATACTACAACGGGAGCGCCTGGACAGCCCTTACGGTGACCGAGACAGAGACTGACAGCAGCACGTTCGAAGCCAGCGGCAGGTTCACTTGGGACATGCCCTACGGATGGGCACAGAACAGCGTGAACGGGTACACACACTATTGGGTGCGCGGACGCCTGAGTTCCGGCAGCTACACAACTGCGCCGATCCTGAGCACCATAGCCCTACAAGACTGCTTGAGCACAGTGCTCGAACCCCGACAAATATCATTTGAGACCAACGGAGAGGTTGAAGTATTGGGAACAAGAATTCCCAATGGAACGAGAAATATTAGAATCGACTACTACTACGGTGCGGCAACGGTCAGAACAGATATTGAAGACCTGTGCATATTGTACGCTGCGCTTAGAGGAGCGGTCATGATAACCGGAGGGGCATACGATGACGCCACAAGCTATTCTTTGGGTAGCAAGAGTGTCACGATAGGAGAAGCCTGGGTCAACATCCGTGAAGTTATAGACCAACTCAAGAAGAGAATCGAAGCATTGCAAGACGGAATAGGGAGGAGAGTCGACCTGGTGGCGATATAATAATGGTTAAGAATAGCCAGGTCACAAAACATGCAACTATTAACAGGGACAAGATGATTAAAGCCCTGGAAATATTCGGCAGAACCCTCACGTTGAGGAGGACTTCTCGGACGCAAGACAAGTTCGGACAGAATAGCGCAATCACAGATACAGACTACACATTCACTGGTGACCTGCAGAGCGGCACGGACCTGGACCAACGGTATATTAAGGAAGGTATTGTGGAAGTCGGAGAAGGGGTTTTGTATATTCACCCAGATGGAATCAGCAGCGGAGGAACCACAATCGTTCCTGTCCCTGAAGACCAAGTGGTTGATGGAAATGAGGTCTGGGAGATAGTGACCGGAATTGAGAAGCCTAAACTTGGCGTGAGTGTGATATTCTATTCGTACAGGTGCAAAAGACGCATCAACACAAGCGACTGAAACTGCTGACGGCGTAGCTTAAAGGTGGAGCGCCGCAACTGATAATTGGGTGGTTCGGGGTTCGAATCCCCGCGCCGTCGTAACAATGGCTGACTTGCCTATAATTGAAGTTGATGGTCAGCAGTATGAAATCACGAACTGGCCGGAATTCAAGAACAAGCTACTCAATGCGATAGGATTTACTTTCACCAAGGCAGTAGAGGATGAAGTCCGCAAGGCAAAGCTGGTTGATACTGGAGAATTCGTCGGCAGCTTCGGATTTGAGATTAAGGAAGACACTCTGACTTTTTACAGCACTAGCGCCCACGCTCCATACCTTGAGTACGGGACTGCAGGAACAAGAAAAGGTGTCGCGGATCCTTGGGGAGAGGTTGTCAGGGGACCGAATCAAGATAGGAAGATGCCTCTCAAGAAAGAAGGAAACAAGTTTATTCTCGTTCCGCAGCTGCAGTACTGGGCCAGAAGACATGGATTCAAAGAGAAAGGATACTTCGCGCTGGCGAAGCATATTCAGATGTACGGGCTGGAGCCCTTCGCTCCGATTAGAAAGGTGCTGTACAACGACGCAAAGATGCAGAAGGTCATTGAGACTGCGGCGAACTGGGCAGCTAAATAATTTTATTTAAATACCTTAAAGGCATCAAAGAAAGGATATCCGATGTTATCACCTGTCCCTTCTGATGCTCCAGGGTCGCTCCTCCAGCACAGAAGGGTTTTATACTCACTGCGGAAGCCAAGGAAGGCACTCAACCGCAATCAAGCCAAGGAAGGCAAGGGAATGAAATCATGACAAAGGTGAAGATAGAACCGGATAAAATCCTCGCAAACTTCTTGAGAGGCAGCCTCACAGATATAAATTCAAGCCGGAGCGGGACGTACATATTCCCTGACTTCCCAAGGGTCAAGAGCCTAGGCAACACCGAATTCCCCCGAATAGGTATCACGATTATTTCTGAAGACGGAAAGTTCCTCGGTATGCATGATGATGATACCCGGCACAAGGTCGTCCTGCAGATAGATGTGATTGCTAAAAAAGACCAGATATACAGCGTCACAACAACCTCTGAAGCTTTGGGAACCATGTCCAGCACGGCAAATAGTTCTCGAATGACTTTTAATCAGATTCCTACAACAATCACCAACATCAAACACACAAGTACGAGCTACGGCACCACAACGGCGGTAGAGGAAGATGCGAACTTCACAACACCTGCCAGCCTCGCAGCGGGAACAGTCCAGTGGAGCAAGGCAACAGGTAACCTCAACTTCAGCAGTGCTGACGTGAGCAGCCACAACGGAGAAGCAATCACCAGCACATACGTCGTCAAGATGGAAGGGAAGAAGGTCTGTCAGTACCTTGCGCGCACGATCGTCAAGCTTATCAAGAATAATCATAGAACGGCAGATACCTTGAAGGGTATGTTCGACCCTGTGCTCATGAGCAACGTGCCGATGCCCTTGGAGGAAGACTTGGGAATTTACAGGCAGGTCGTCGAGTACGAATTCACGATGTACAACATCGGAGAGGATATCCAATGAGCGTCAAGTACAAAAAGCAGGACAAGAAGGGTTGGCAGGCTGAAGCACCGGAGCAAAAGGATTTTCAAATAAAGGAGGAAGAAGAACATGGTCCGAGAAGTATTTAGCGGAGGGAGATGTTATTGTTGTTACGCTGCAGAGACAGGGTACGGCACTGGAGGCAGTCCGATAGCGGGCAACTACTTCGGGAAGATAAACTCGTTCGTGCTGGATATGGAAGAGCAGAGAATCTTCAGCCAGGGCGTTGGTGAAGGAAGAAACTACACTAGCGCGAAGAACGGCAACTTTATTCTCAGCGGAAGCATCAGCGGAGAGGTCATAGACTTCACACCTTTGCAGTACGCAATAGGAGACATCCAAGGAAGCGGAACCAGTGGAGCACCTTACGAACTCGTTGAGCAGGATGCGCTGGACTACACCAATGGACTGAAAACCTTGCACCTCGAGGTAGGGCACGTAGGAGTGACCAACAGCAGCGTGTTCGACCTGACAGGGATATTCCTAAATACGCTGACACTCAGCGGACAGGTAGGAAGACCGCTCATGTTCAACACAGCATTCATAGGCCAGACAACGACAAAGAGCACTAGCGCCCTGACCTACACGACACCAGTGTTGAAGCCGTTTATTTGCAATACCTTGCAGATAACTGACGGCACTAATGCGATTAATGTTGTGAATTTCAACTGGACAATAGAGAACAACAGCAATGCCTTGTATGAAGTGAATGGCAGCAGGTTCTCTAGCTGGATAGGAATAGGAGTTCGACGATACAGGTGGAGTTATACTCTCTTGTACGACTACAACGACGCAGCCAGCACCCTGAGCGCGATAGAACTGCTCGAGTACTTTTTCGGAGCAAGCGGAGCAAACACGCCGATAGCCGCAACGGTAGATCCAACAGCCCTGACTTTGAAGCTGGCAATCAGCGAAGGAGTAGCCACGGGCGACAGGACTGCGAGCATAGACCTTGAGAATTGTTTCGTGACAAACTGGTCGCACCCGATAAACTGGGATGATGACAAGGTCCAGGTGACTGTGAGCGGTATAGGATTTGCAGGGCTGTCAGATTCGACTGATAAGGTTCCAATACGATTTTATACATCATAAAATAGAAAACGGGTGATAACGATGGAGCGGGAAGTCAAAATAAAGTACCAAGGACAGGAAAAAATCGTCAAGGTTAGGCGGCTCACTTACGGAGAAGAAAGAGACAGTTTGAGAAAAGCAGCAAGAAACGACGGAAACGTTGACATGATACTCAGAGGCGAACTGCAGCTGCTGATGAGCATCGTGGAAGCACCATTTCAGAAGACTCTGGATGGTCTCAGGAGTTTGGACTGGGAAGAAGGCCAGAAGGTCGCAGATGCTTTTAATGAGCTGAACAAGCCGAATGTAGCAAAAAAAGAGAACTCCGAGACAGAATCTGGGATCCAAGCTACCGAGTTAAGGACCCAGAACTGAATGAGATACTGCTTAATAAACGCCTGGTCGTCAGGCATGGCTTGGAGTATAAACGAATAGACGACATGGAATCATTCGAACTCAAAATATGGCTGCTGGACGATGAGTACAGAGCTGAAAAGGAAATGATTGAAGAGGAGGAAAGGAAATGTCGGCTGGCGCAACCATTCAAGCGGACTTAGTAATCAGAGCTGTGGGTAGCGGTGGCGCTGGAGGCGTTCCAGGAGGCCCAGGAAGAGGAGGGGAGAGTCCGACTGAGCAGAAGACTAGGTCGGTTGCTTACTCGCAGCTGGTGCGGTTTATTCCGGGAATAGGAGGCAGCCTGTCGAGCATCGTGAGTGCCTTAGGGCCGAAGGGCGCGTTGATCGCAGGGATAGCTGCGCTTATTCCTGCAGGATTGATTGCAACAACAAAAAACGTCGAGACAGTCACAGGACTGCTTAAGAACTGGTGGGAGAAAGAAGGACCTGTGTACGAAGCGCTCTGGAAGTTCCTGACATCACAGCCGTGGAATGGCAATCCGATGACTCTTCCGGAAAACGGAACCAGTTGGTCATACGGAAGTCCTGGGCTTGACACCGGACAGAGTGTGGGCATAGGCGAATGGACGCCAGACAAATTTATGAACGAGCTTGAGCAAACTGCTGAGTACATGGGACAGACTGCAGATAATACCAAGGATGCGGCTCAAGGAGTCATGCAGCTGGCTAATGCTTGCAAGAGCGGTGCTGCAGCAGTGCAGGCAGCAGCGTATAGCTGGGTCGCAGCAGCTAACGGAATATCAAGCAGCGGCGCACCGCGCGGAGGCTGGGGAGGATACGGAGGAAGCATAGGAGAGCAGACTGGAGACCCGAGGTACAGGTTCTTTTACGGGGGTGGAGTTCAACAGTATGATCCTCTGCAGAGAATTCCTGGTACGTCTGATGACCGAAACTGGATAGAAGGAATTGGCAATCCCTTCAGAAACGGAGGGGGTGCTGCAATTATTGCTGGCAATCCTGCGGGTTACTCTGGAGCAAGAGTGAATTACATGAATAATCTGGCGGCCTTGCAGAGGAAGAGTAAAGAAGGGCAAGAACTCTCAAAGGTGTAAAAAAATGGCGACTCCAACAATAAGCGGACTGACTGAATTCAACAGCGTTAGAAATAAAGTAGGCAACATTCACGTGGACGTGGACAGCGGATTGGTTCCTGTGAAGATGCCGCTTACCAGCAGCGACAATGCTGTGGGCGTTAATATATTGGGCAAAGGAGTCCAGATGAGCATAGATGGTGAATACCATGGAACTGTGGCAGAAGTCGCAGCATTCCTTCAGGAATACTTAACGTGGGCAGATAAGAATCAGCTGCTACTCGAAACGGTCGAACTCAAGGACTTTAATGACGGATTCTCCACGTGGAAGGTCAAGCCGATTCGAATGGAGTACGACCACAACCTGAAGCTGCCGAACCACTGCCCATACAAAATCTATCTATTCAGGAGCGGCATATAAATGGCAGATAATTACATGTACACAATGAGCATCGGAGGAACATCATTTCTGAATTACTGCTACAGCGCCAGAATAGAAGACAAGAGAGACGATGAGTACGGACAAGCGACCATAGTTCTGAACATCCAGGCCAGTTCATTGTTGGATATCAATCAGGCGCAGGATATAGTCATAACTCGCGGCTTGGTAACCAGCACCGACTACACGGTGTTCAGAGGAAAGCTGGTCAGCTACACCAAGGATGGTGGAATGATAAACATCATTGCTTATGACCGCATGTGGGAGCTCGCAAAGAAAACAGCCAACTACACGTACGACAAGAACATCGACACGCAGGCAGGTAAAATCAGTGCGATCGCAGAAGACTTGATTGAGACGTGGGGAGGCATGACTGCAACCGTGGTTGATAGCGGAACGGATATCACTCTGGACAAGTTCGTGGTCAACAGCGACTTCCTGCTTGAGAGGCTCAGGACGCTGGCAGATATTCTTGGATGGACGACTTACTACTGCCCACAGGACGACACGGTACACTTCGAACCGAAGGGGTACACGACATTCGGAACAGACCTGCAGGTGGGAGTGAACATTCAAGACAACCTTATTTGGGAGTATGACAAGAGCAGGTTGGCAAACAAAATCACAATCACCGGAGGACTGCAGGAAGTTGAAACCACAGAAACCGGAACGGTCGGAACAGGCACGTGCACAACTACCGGAATGGTGCTTACTAACGAGCCTGTGTCTGTCAAGGTTTATGTTGATGGAACTCTGAAGACTGGAGGAAAGCTGGACGCAACGGCACTTTATGACTACAGCGTGGACCTCTCAAACAGGCAGATACTCTGGAGCAGCACCTATACTCCAACTGCTGGACAATCGGTCTCGGTGCAGTATTCATACATGGTGCCCGTAAAAATAAGTGGTCAGGACGATGCAAGCATTGCAGATCACGGCACCTTTGAGACGATAGAGACGCACAAGGATGTTCTCACCGTTCAGGATGGAATAGAAAGACTGCGAGACCGCCTTGCGTTAAGAAAAGACCCTGTCACGAGAACGCAGGCTAGAGTCATATTCACACCAGGAATGGCTGCAGGAATGAAGGTGCACGTTATTGACACGCTCAATGCGGTAGATGAAACACTTCTTATTGACAAGATTGTCTACACGTACCCGTACCCTTGGGACGAGGTCGATGTAGGCTATTCGAGTCCTAACGAAGAAGACATGACCATGAACATCAACGAAAGAGTCAGGCGTCTTGAGAGAGAAGCGCTCAGCACCTCAGACATCACCGTGGATGTTAGGCAGAAAGACTGGGACGTCAGCGTGTACGGATACACCATAATACAGGATGATACCACCAAGGACATTCTTAGGACTATATTCTGGACTGGAGAGTACGTGGAGGATTTTAGGAACCAGGACTTCGACTCTGGGGGTAGCGCTAACTGGAACACAACGTTGCGGAGGTTGAGTTATACATGAAGCCTCGAAGCATTGCAATTCCTGCGTTGATCCTTACAACACTATTCGTGTTGATAGCTGGATGCGGGGATAAAATAGTCGTGTTCGACCAGCAACAGACAGACGGAGGCGACTGCACAATAGAACGCGGTGGCGGGAATGTGTGGGTCAACTGTACTTTTGGAAGTCTATATATAAGTCCGGAATCCGCGACCAACAGGGTTCTTGAGTTCACGCAAGGCCAGCAAATCTGCAATAACTATACTTCAGACTTGTGGGCATTCGCAGGGTATGCATTCAATGACACTCTGAACTCGAAGGATGCTTTTATTGAAAAGAATGTCAGTTATCAGGAGCCAACTTATGGACCCGTGGAGCAGAACTACACGTGCAAATATAACGCCACATGGACTGGGCCTCCGGTGAACATCAGCAAGTGCTATTTTTATAATGCGACGAACCAAACCAACGTGACTGTTTTTGAGCATTACTGCAAGAGAATTCACGCGCCGAGCAAGACTTGTTTTTGGGACGAGACGGGACAGAATGGAAGCATCACCAAGTATAAGATGCAGAAGGTCAACGTCAACGACCACTTTTCTGTTCATAACAAAAGTGGGATGGTCATATACCACAACACAGATGGTTCGAAATTGAAACCTGGGCAGTGCGTCAACTGGAGCATCATATACGGTCCCAAGTACGTGAGTGGAAAGTGGACTGGAATATTCTACCTTCACACTTCTGATGACTGGACTTGCATTCTTGATGATTCTTGTGCCTATTCTGGTTGGATTGACCCGATGTGGTATCAGATCCTTTATTTAATAATGGCCACCCCTAACATGACTGGCAGCGCTGTGAACAACAGCGAAGCGATAGTATTTTTTAAAATAAGTAACTGCACGGACGGAACAGGATATCCCATCTGGAACAGCAGCGCGAACAATGCAAGTTGCAGGTATAACCTGTGCTCGAATGAAATGGGTTGTGCTGAGGACTGCAGCGACGTGGAATTTTATAATGCAGACACAAATCAGACTCTTTCTTGGGTTGCCATTCCTAACGCAACAGGCGTGTCTTATTACATCAATTCAACAAGTGATGGATTGTTCTGGGATGCCGCAAGACTCATCAATTTTAGCATGAACGGAACGAACAGCACGAACATAAGAGCAAGCTGTAATGGAACAAACACGACAAGCAAGACCAATGACGCAAATCCTGACCTTATTGACCTGTGGGCATTCGAGCCGAGTTTGATAGCAAGCGGTCAGTTGCTCGACTGGAGCGGAAACGGAAGAACTTTGTCCGTGACTGGTAGTCCTATATTCACCCAAAACAGCGGATGTATTAAAGGAAATGGTCAGACAAGTCTCGGATGCTATAATTTCACAGCCAGTGGACAAAAATTAACAGCATCGGCTCCAAGTGCAGTTACTAATCTTTCAATGGCTGCTTGGATATATCCTTTAGGAAATGGTGGATGGACAACTGGCGGGTATAATGCTGTTATTCTTGGTGGATTGGGAGATGGAGCTGGTGGAGACGCCATGATGATATTTAGGGGTTCGAGTGTTAGGAACTTGTTTTTCTTTTTGCAGAATGGTGCTGGAGATTTTAGTGCTTGCTCTCAGCAGAATTTGGTTTTGAATAATAGTCAGTGGTATCATGTTGTCATGACGATGGACGGAACTTCTGGGACTGCAAAAACTTACTTAAATGGAGCATTGATAAACACTACTACGAATGCTAGTTGTATTAGAACTTGGAAACCTCCATATATAATTGATGTTTGGGCTCTTAGAGCAAATGATTGGTATCAGGGAATAATCGACGACGTGAAAATTTATAATAGGACTTTGAGTGCTGCTGAGGTTAATGCTTCTTATTATAAGCCGAAGCACGACGGACCAAAAAGATGGAACTCCAGCACGATAGATACACCGCCAAACTCAACATTCATCAGCCAGAATCCGAGTGACCTCACATCAACAAACGCATTTACGACAGGATTGAATATCAGTTATAACATTACAGATACCTCGGGAGTGAATGAGAGCACGGTCAAGCTTTGGTTCAAATTCAATAGCACGGGAGATGCGTGTTCAATTTACACCAACGGAACGTGTACGATGAACAACACGTGGACAAGCCAGACAGGAAGCAACCAAAGCGACACGTGGAACTTTTCTCTGCATGACAATCAGATATACCCTGCGACTTATAATATTGACGAGGAGAGCATGGAGCATACAACTCACACTTCCGCTACGCTGACGAGTCCGAACCAGTACCTCGAGATAAGGCTGCAGAACGTCTCAACACCCCAGTACGCTTTTTTTGAGATAATGGCCAACAAGACAAGTGGCGCAAGCGGACCATTGAGGATTTACTACTGCAACAGCACGTACACGACAGGCAACCCTGCAGCAAGTTCTAACTGCGCACAGTTCTGCACGATAGCAGCAGGACAGGCATACAACCATAGTCACCCAGACTACTCGTGGCATCATGTCTGCCCAATAACTCTCGACACAACCGTGGGCGGGGTTGTTCCTACAAGCACAAGCTATTTCTTATTGAGGGGCGCGGCATCAACTACCTGGTCTTATTGGTACATCACAAATCAGACGAATAGTTTCTGGACAACAACAACCGCAGGCAGTTCTTGGGGAATGGGCAGCGGAACCATTGACAGCCACCTGCACCAGTACAAAGGTTCAACAACACTTTTTTATATGATTGAAGCCTGCGACGTGCTAGGCAACTGCGGAAATGGAACCGTGAGCGGTGATGCAATAAACGAGAGTTCGCTTCCGCCAACGGCTCCGAACATAGTCATTCCAGTGGCTGATGGAAGCTATTATTGCAGCATGAACATCACCTGGGCGGCAAGCACAAGCCCGAAGGCGACGGCAATTGACCACTACAACATAAGTCTGCTCAATGAAGATTTTTCTTTCAATCAGACAATCAACTCCAGCACAAACCTGACTTGGAACCTGTGGACAATACCTTCCACGATGACAGGAGACAAGAAAATCCGGGTGGTCGCATACGATGACGACGGAGTTCAAAGCAGCCCGGGAATATCAAGCAACTTCACAATAAATGACGACACAGGACTGGCATTCAGCTTGCCCACAATCATGATCGTAGGAAGTGGAAGCATCGACGCATCTGCATACCTGTCGGGGAACAGAAGCGCAGGAACATTCAGCATTTATTCAGAAAACACAAGCCAGGTAGACTGCGGAACGAGCGGGAGCTCAATCACTTACAATCCTGCGACAGGATTTAATGGGTGGGCCACGTGCGGGGTCTCATACCTTACCTGTTTGAGCAACAACTACACTAGCACTCTCGGAATGGACGTGTACGCATGGAGCATCATAGACAATCATACTGAAGGTGGGAGCATATTCATAAACACCACAAGCTGGACGAACAAGAGCGCCAGTATTAGGTGCAGAGCATACGATGGAACAAACTACTCGAGCTACTTCACTATTTAAGTGGGTCACAATTGCGTGGATCCTTGCAATTTTTATAGCCTTGGCTGGATGCCACGAGCCTGAAGTCGTAATCACTGGAGAAACTGGTGCGGGGTATAACGCAACCACTTGGTACGTGCATGTCAACGGTACAAACGTTTCAGGATATTACTTCAATGGGACAAATTTCACAGGGTTTAATTTTACAAGCATACAGGAAGCAATCAACAGTTCCAACGTCAGCGCAGGGGATATCATTCGTGTTTTAAGCAATATCACGCAGCAGGTCAACGTCACAAAGGCAGTTGATATAGACTGTGGAAGCAACACAACAATCATTGGCGGTTTTTATGTCACCGCGGATGAGGTCACGGTCAAGAATTGCAACATAACTACGGGGTATTCTTTTGCTTCAGAACTGGGGGATGGGATAATTTGGAGAGCAGGAATTCTTATTGATGCGGACTATTTTAGATCACAGAACAACACGGTCTACACAATAACAGGAGATGACTCTCCTGATGCCTCAAGTCCGGTTACGGGAGGG
>Ga0265297_10002242_pt1 | contig 40495 bp, 27 predicted proteins | sample Munlanlwell13791_FD_192502 | JGI IMG/M metagenome (GOLD analysis project Ga0265297, IMG submission 192502) | Leachate microbial communities from a municipal landfill in Southern Ontario, Canada - Leachate well 137-91 | ecosystem: Engineered > Solid waste > Landfill > Unclassified | place...
CTGCGACTGGTGGCCGAAACGGTCGTAGTTCTGCCGCTTCTCGCCGTCGGAGAGGACCTCGTAGGCTTCCTGGACTTCCTTGAACTTGGCTTCCGCGTCCTTTTCGGTGGAGACGTCGGGATGGTATTTCTTGGCGAGCGTGCGGTACGCCTTCTTGATCTCGTCCTCGGTCGCCTGCTTGCCGACGCCCAGCACTTCGTAGTAGTCGCGTTTGTCCATGGGGGTCTCCTTCTAAACGGGATGAAAAGCGGCGGACCGCTTTTCACCTTGGATCAGACTTCCTTGTAGTCGGCGTCGAAGACCTGGTCGCCTTCGTCGTTTCCGTCCTTGCCGTTGCCGCCTTTTTTCTTGGCGTCGTCGGCCTGGGCTTCCTGCTGCTGCTTGGAGGCTTCCTCGTAGGCCTTCTGGGAAAGCGCCTGGGCGGATTTCTCGAGGGCTTCCTTGGCTTTTTTGATCTTGTCGACGTCGTCGCCCTTGAGCGCCTTCTCGACGTCCTTGATCCGGTCTTCCGCTTCGGACTTGTCCTTCGCGGAGACCTTGTCGCCGAGGTCGGTGATGGCCTTCTTCGTCATGAAGATCATCTGGTCGGCCTCGTTCCGGAGGTCGGCCTCCTCGCGGCGCTCCTTGTCGGCCTCGGCGTTCGCCGCGGCTTCCTTGACGAGCTTGTCGATCTCGGCTTCGGAAAGCGAGGTCTGCGAGGTGATCGTGATCGAGCTGGCCTTGCCGGTGGCGAGGTTCTTGGCGTGGACGTTGACGATGCCGTTGGCGTCGATGTCGAACTTGACCTCGATCTGCGGCACGCCGCGCGGTGCCGGCGGGATGTCGTTCAGCTGGAAGTGGCCGAGGGTCTTGTTGTCCTTGGCCATCGAGCGCTCGCCCTGGAGGACGTGGATGTCGACGGCGGGCTGGTTGTCGGCCGCGGTCGAGAAGACCTGCGACTTCGAGGTCGGGATCGTGGTGTTGCGGTCGATCAGCTTCGTGAAGACGCCGCCGAGGGTCTCGATGCCGAGGGACAGCGGCGTGACGTCGAGGAGCAGGACGTCCTTGACGTCGCCGGTGAGGACGGCGCCCTGGATCGCCGCGCCCATGGCGACGACCTCGTCGGGGTTGATCGAACGGTTCGGTTCCTTGCCGAAGATCTGACGGACGAGGTCCTGGACGGCGGGCGTGCGGGTCATGCCGCCGACGAGGAGGATCTGGTCGATGTCCTTCGTCGCCATCTTGGCGTCGGCGAGGGCGCGCTTCACCGGGTCGACGGTGCGCTGCACGAGGTCGGCGGTGAGTTCGTTGAACTTCGCGCGGGTCAGGGTCTTCTCGAGGTGGACGGGGCCGGAGGACGTCATCGAGATGAAGGGCAGGGAAATCTGGGAGGAGGTGATCGTCGAGAGTTCCTTCTTCGCCTTCTCGGAGGCGTCGCGGAGGCGCTGGAGCGCCATCTTGTCGTTCGAAAGGTCGACGCCGGTCTCCTTCTTGAATTCGGCGATCAGCCAGTCGGAGATCCGCTGGTCGAAGTCGTCGCCGCCGAGGCGGTTGTCGCCCGAGGTCGCGATGACCTCGAAGGTGCCGTCGGCGAGTTCGAGGATCGAGACGTCGAAGGTGCCGCCGCCGAGGTCGTAGACGAGGACGGTCTGCTGCTTGTCCTTCTTGTCGATGCCGTAGGCGAGGGCCGAGGCGGTCGGTTCGTTGATGATGCGCTTGACGTCGAGGCCGGCGATGCGGCCGGCGTCCTTGGTGGCCTGGCGCTGGGCGTCGTTGAAATACGCGGGGCAGGTGATGACGGCTTCCGTGACCTTCTCGCCGAGGTATGCCTCGGCCGATTCCTTGAGGTTGCGGAGGATCATCGCGCTGATCTCCTGCGGCGTGTATTCCTTGCCGTTGATGTTGACCTTGGCGTTGGTGCCCATCTTGCGCTTGATCGAGTAGACGGTGTTCGGGTTGGTGATGACCTGGCGCTTGGCGACTTCGCCGACCTGGACTTCGCCGTCCTTGAAGGCGACGACGGACGGGGTGGTGCGGTTGCCGTCGAGATTGGTGATGACCTTGACTTCGGTGCCCTCCATGACGGCGACGCAGGAGTTGGTGGTGCCGAGGTCGATGCCGATGACTTTTTTCATAGTATGTTCTCCTTATCTCACATTAAGCGATGTTTTCCGCTGGTTTCTCTTGTTCGGTGTTCGGGGTATCGGGGGTGGGTTCCGGCTTCGGCTTGACGTTCACGTGGACCATCGCCGGCCGGAGGAGGCGATCCTTGTACCTGTAGCCGTTCTTCACGACCTTGAGGACGACGTCCTCGGGGAGGTCGGGATCGTGCGAGGTGTCGATCGCGTGGGCGACGTTCGGGTCGAACGGGTCGCCGGCCTTCATCGGGATCGGCTTGACGCCTTCCTCGACGAGCACGTTCATGATCATGTCCTTGATCATCTTGAATCCGTAGAGGAAGTTCTTGAACTGGGGATCCTCGGTCGGGACCGAGAGCGCCTGGTCGAAGATCTCGAGGGCGTCGATCAGCTTGTCGGCGACGGGCTGGGAGGCGTATTGCTTCTCGCGCTTCAGTTCCTCGGCGTTGCGTTTCTTGAAGTTGTCGGTCTCCGCGAGCATCCGGAGGTACTTGTCCTTGAGTTCGAGGAGCTCGTCGGTGACCTTGTCGAAGTCCTCGGCGGGAACCGTCTTCGGTTCCGGCTTCTTGGCCTCTTCCTTTTTCTCGGGCGCTTCGGCCTTGGCCTCGGCGGCCGGGTCGGTCTTCTTGTCCTTGTCCTTGTCTTTCATCGTGATGCTCCTTTACTTGTCTTCGTAGAGTTTGGTCAGATGGCGCGAGAGGTACTTGATCAGGGTGATCACCTTGCGGTACTCCATGCGCGTCGGGCCGACCACGGAGATCGTGCCCTTCTCGCCGCCCTCGGTCTCGTAGTTGGCGGAGACGACGGTGCAGTCGCGCATCGCCGTGACGGTGTTCTCGTGGCCGATCTTGACGGAAACGCCGTCGGTGTCGGTCTCGACGATCTTGAAGATCTCGTTGTTCTCGATCGTGTTCAGGAACTCGCGCAGCTTCTGGATGTCGTTGAATTCCGGCTGGTAGAGCATGTTCGACTGGCCGGTGAGGTAGTACTTCGTCTGGGCGAACTTGGAGAACGCCTCGATGAAGGAGTCGACGATCGTCTCGCGGTACTTGAGCAGCTCCTTGATCTTCTGGCGCTCGATCTCGTAGTGCAGCTTCTCGGAGACCTGCGAGATCGGAGTGTCGACGAGCAGTTCGTTCAACAGGTCGATCACCTTGACGAGTTCGGACATCTCCATGTCCTCGCTCACGGCGATCTGCTTGGATTCGACGTAGCCCATGTTGGTGATCACGAGGATCAGCGCGCTGGTTTCCCTGAGCGGGATCAGTTGGACCTTCTTGACGCGCGAGTTGTAGGCGTTCGGGCCGAGCGCGATCGCGGTGCAGTTGGTCGCCTGGGAAAGCAGGCTGATCGCTTCCTTGATGACGTCCTCGCGCTCGATCTCGCGGTTCTCGAAGAGGTCGTCGAACTTCGTGAAGTCGCCGTTCTCCATCTCGACGTTCTTGAGGATCGTCTCGATGTAGTAGCGGTAGCCCTTCTCCGAGGGGACGCGTCCCGAGGAGGTGTGGGTCTTCTCGAGGAAACCGAGGTCCTCGAGGTCGGACATCTCGTTTCGGATCGTCGCCGGGGAGACGTCCATCTGCTTCGAAAGGGTGCGCGAGCCGACCGGTTCGGCGGACTTCACGTACTCTTCGACGATGAGTTTCAAGACCAGTTCCTGACGTTCGTTGAGCACGTTCTCGCCCCTTTGGCACTCCGTTTCCCGGATTGCTAACATCATTATACACGCGCGCATTAGCAAAGTCAAGCGCGGAGTGCTAACGGAAATGTGAAATTGTTGTGAAGCCTTCGACCGGCCGTCAATGGGGGCATCTTGTATTTTCCGGCGCCCGATGTATAATGGGATGGGAATCACGCGAGGTCGCCGATGAACGCCAAAACCGTCTTCAGGAACATCCTTCGTTTCTTCTGGAAAGACAAAGTCTTTCTGATCGCCTTCGCGATGGCGGTCGTTTCGTGCTTCTTCATCCCGCCGAATCCCGGATACTCCTCCTACGTCTCCTCGAACTACCGCGTGCTCGTGATCATGTTCTCGCTCATGACCGCCGTCGCCGGCCTCTACGAAGCAAACTTCTTCAGCTTCGTGGCGATCAACCTCGTCTCGAAGTTCTACTCGATCAAGTGGATCGCGCTCGTGATCGTGGTCGCCACCTTCGCCCTCGGGATGTGGGTCACGAACGACGCCGTCCTGCTCACGCTCGTGCCGTTCACGCTCTTCGTGACGAAGCAGACGGGTCAGCAGAAGCATGCCCTCCTGATCGTGATCCTGCAGACGATCGCCGCCAACATGGGATCGGCCCTGACGCCGATGGGCGACCCGCAGAACATCTATCTTTATTCCTTCTACGGGATCCCGTTCTCGACCTTCATCGCCTCGATGGCGCCGATCACGATCACCGGCTTCGTCCTCCTGATCGCGACGACGCTCGTCCTGATCCCGAACACCCCGTGCCACCCGATCACGGTCTCCCCGAAGGTCGCGTGGAAGCGCCTCGCGCTCTATGCGACGGTCTTCGCGAACGCCCTGCTCTGCGTCCTTCGGGTCTTCGAGGGACACGAATGGATCGCCCTCGTCGTCACCCTCGGCCTGATCGCGCCCTTCGCGAGCCATCTGTTCAAGAAGGTCGACTACACCCTTCTTCTCACATTCTTCTCGTTCTTCATCTTCACCGGGAACATGTCCCAGCTGACGCAGGTGAAGGATTTCGTCGGACGGTACCTGAACACCGACGCTTCGGTCTACTTCACCGGCCTGGTCACGAGCCAGTTCATCAGTAACGTCCCCGCCTCGATCCTGCTTTCAACCTTCACCGACAGCGCCTTCTGGCGGCCGCTCCTGCAGGGCGTGAACGTCGGCTCGATGGGCACCGTGCTCGGCTCGCTCGCCTCGCTGATCACCCTCAAGTTCGTTCTCAGGGACTTCCCCGACCAGGGGAAGACCTACCTCAAGATCTATACGGCGATCTGCGTCGTCTTCATCGTCGTGATCACCGCCGTGCTGTTCCTCGTGAACGGTTATTGAAAAAACAAAACACCCCTTGCGGGGTGTCGTCGAGCCGGGATGGTCCCGGCTTTTTCATTCCATCGGTTCCGAATCGGTCGGTTCCGGTTCCTTCATGTTCCGCCGCGTGTACTCGGCGATGAAGAGTTCCGCGATGTCGGGATCGAACTGCGTGCCCGAACAGCGCTTGATCTCGGCGAGCGCCTTCTCGGGCGTCACCGCGGCGCGATACGGCCGGTCGGCCGTCATCGCCTCGAAGGTGTCGGCGACGGCGATGATGCGGGCCCGGAGCGGGATCTGTTCCCCCCGGAGGCCCTTCGGATATCCCTTCCCGTCCCAGCGTTCGTGGTGGGCGAGGATGTCTTCGGCGATGTCGGCGTATTCGGTGGAGGAGGCGAGGATGCGATAGCCGATTTCGGGATGGCGGCGGACGACGCCCCATTCCTCGGCCGTGAGGGGTCCGTTCTTGTTCAGGACGCTCTCCTCGATCGCGATCTTCCCGATGTCGTGGAGGTTTCCGATCATCTTCAGGACGGCTACCTGTTCGCGGCGCATCCGGAGTCCCTCGCCGATCATCTGGCAGTACTCGGCGACGCGGTGCGAATGCACGTCCTCGCGCGGGTTCTTGAGGCGGAGGGTGGAAAGGATCGTCTTGATCGCCTCGCCGCGGTTCGACGAGATCTCGACCAGCTTGTGGTCGTACATCTCGATTTCCGCGAGCTTCACGGATTCGAGGAGGTCGGTGCCGTCCCTGTTCGTGTCGATCCCGAAAGAGACCGAGACGGAAAGGCCGAACAGCGTCGTCCTCTCGAATTCCGCCTTGATGGCGTCGACGATGTCCTCGGCGGCCTCGCGTTCGGTGCCTTCGAGGAAGACGACGAACTCGTCGCCGCCGATGCGGTAGATGCGGTCCTTCTCGCGGAACCGAGTCATGAAGGTTTCGGTGATCTTGAGGAGCAGTTGGTCGCCGGCGGCGTGGCCGAAGGCGTCGTTCGTGATCTTGAGGCCGTTGATGTCGGCCATCACGACCGTCACCGGGAAGTCGAACGTCTCCGCCGGCCGCTTCAGTTCTTCGGAATAGGCGCGGCGATTCCGCAGCCCGGTGAGCGGATCGTGGCGCGACAGGTAGAGGATCTCCTCGTCCTTCTTGATGCGTTCGGTGACGTCCTGGAAGAACTGCGTGGCGCCGATGATCTCGCCGCCCCCGTCGTGGATGGGGCTCCACAGCGCCTCGAACCAGAGCGTTTCGGCAAACGCCGGGCGGAGGGACTGGTAGGACTCTCCCGCCAGCGCGCGGTCGATGTCGAGTTTGATCGCGGAGCGCAGCTCGTCGCTCGGAAACAGATCAACCACGCTCGTGCCGACCCTCGGCGTGCATCCGAAGAGCTTTTCGAAGATGCGGCGGTAATCGGTGTTGAAGACGAGGAAACGGTACTCGCGGTCGACCGCCATCGCGGCCATCCCTTTCGGGCTCTCGATGACGGCGCGAAGCAGGATCTGGTCGCGTCGGATCTGGTCGGCCTGGAGGTTGCGGACGCGCTGGTTCTGGAGCGCGAGCGCGAGGATCGCCGTCAGGATCGGATAGAAGACGAGGAACGGCAGCCAGATGTTTCCGATGACGGTGAAGGCCTTCGGCCACGGGATCGCGAGCTGACAGCCGATCACGAGGACGTGGTTCAAAAAGCCAAAGGCGAGGAACTCGTAGCCGTAGCGGATGCCCTTTCGATGGGAACGGAACCTCTGCCAGAGCAGGCCCATCGCGACCGACACGACGACGGTGAGGACGCCGGCGTAGACGCCGTCGCCGCCGAGCCAGATGCGGTACGCGGCCGCGATCGCGCCGGCGATGACCGCCGGGATCCAGCCGAAGAAGGCGGAGGAGACCGAAAGCAGGACGCTCCGGGCGTCGAAGATGAGGCCGGATTCCATCTCCCAGGGGTTCATGATCACGAGGATCGCGAACGCGCCGACGATCAGGCCGGTGACGATTTCGCCGATCAGGCGGCGCTTCAGCATGCGGAAGTTGACGATGCCGTAGACGAAGACGAGCGCGAACAAGAGGATCGCGTTCCGAAGCAATGCCATCAAGGATGCGCTCATGGTCCTCCCGCCCTTCCCCGGATCGTCGATGGAATCCGATTAGTATCATTATAACAAGGATGGAAAGGGTTTTCCATCGGTTCCGCGGGAATTCGTCCCGAAATGAAAGAATCGTTCCGGTCAGGAACGGTTCTTGAGGATGCGGACGACGGCGGGATTGTCCCTCCGCTCGGCGCCGAGGGTCGTGGGGTCGTCATGCCCGGGACGGACGATCGCGGAATCCTTCGCCGCCTTGAAGAGTCTGCCGATCGAGACCTCGAGGTCGCGGTTCGAACCGCCCTCGAGGTCGGTTCTGCCGAGGTCGCCCCGAAACAGCGTGTCGCCCGTGAAGAGGTCGTCGCCGACAAGCAGGCAGACGCTTCCCGGCGTATGTCCCGGCGTGTGGATCACCCGGATCGTCCCCTTCCCGAACGGCACGTCGTCGCCGTCGGCGTAGAGACGGACCTCCTGGTTTCCGCGCAGCCGGAACGACCCGCCGAAGAAGGTCGCCCCGCTCTTCGCATCGTCGGACAGAAACGGCAGGTCGAGGGGATGGACATAGAGCGGAAACGAAAGCGTCTTCTGAAGCAGGCGCAGATCGCGGATGTGGTCGTAGTGCCCGTGGGTGAGCAGGACCGCCGCGAGGCGGCAATCGTTATCCGTAAGCCATTTCAGGATCGCGGCGCCGTTGAAGCCGGGATCGATGACGATCGCCTCGGATCCGTCCTTCAGGATGTAGGCGTTCTGGCCGAACGCGGGGTCGGCGATGCGAAGCGGCCTCATCGGACGAGGTAGGCGGCGCCGTAGATGCCGGCGTCGTTTCCGAGCAGCGCGCCGACGATCGGCGTGTCCTTGGCGAAGGGGGCGGAGTATTCGTCCGCCTTGATGGCGATGCGGTCGAGGAGGAAACGGCCGGCGTTTGCGACGCCGCCGCCGAAGACGACGATCTCGGGGTTGAGCGAGAGCATCACCCCCGCGGTGACGCGGCCGAGGTAATCGGCCGCCTCGTCGACGACCCGCATCGCGATCCCGTCGCCGGCCTTGGCGCAGTCGAAGACGCGCTTCGCGGAGAAGTCGGAAAAATGCCGGAGGGACGATTCCCGGTCGCTTTGGGAAAGGTGCAGTTTCGCGAGGTTCACGATCCCGGTCGCGGAGGCGACGGTCTCGAGGCATCCGTGCTTCCCGCAGTTGCAGGGGAGGCGGTGGTCGAAGTCGACGACGAGGTGGCCGAGTTCGCCGCCGGCGCCGTTCTTCCCGTCGACGAGGGTGCCGTCGACCATGATCCCGCCGCCGACGCCGGTGCCGAGGGTGAACATCGCGACGTTTTTCTTCCCGACGGCGGCGCCTCGGAAGACCTCGCCCGAGCAGGCGACGTTGGCGTCGTTCGACGCCCGGACGAAGACGTCCGCGCGGCCAAGCAGGGCGGAAAACTCCTTCGCCACATCGACGTGTTTCCAGCCGAGGTTCACGCAGGCGAGGACGACGCTGTCGACGACGGGCCCGGGGACGCCGAAGCCGATGCCCCGGACGTCGTCCCAGTCGGTTTGTTCGGTAATCGAACGATGGACGTCGGAGAGAATCCGTGAACCCTTGTCCGTCCGGTCGGTGGGGATTTCCCATTTATGCAGCAGTTCGCCCTGCAGGTCGAACTTGCCGATCTTGATCGCGGTGCCGCCGATGTCGACGCCGATCAGAATGTCCTTCATGATGTCCTCCGGTGCGTGAAGCCTGTCAGATCGTGTTGTCTGTGCGTATCGGGGCGATTCCAGGATGGAAATCCCGTCCCTGTTCGACCCACGCGCACCATTATATCACCGGCGCGCACGGAAAGGAAGCATCCGCGCGTGAAATCGAACCGACGCCCAAACCCGCCGGGTCAAAGCAAAAGGTCGTCCGTTTCGGACGACCTTGGAGATCCTTCTTTCGGGAGAAAGAGAGGCTGACCGGAGGCTACTTCTTCTCGCGGTGAACCGTCTGCTTCTTGCAAGTCGGGCAGTACTTGTTCAGTTCCATCCGGTCGGGATGGAGCTTCTTGTTCTTGTCCAGGAAATAGTTCTGCTCCTTGCACTCCGAGCAAACCAGGATCACTTGCGTTCTCGGTGTATTCGCCATGATTAACCCTCCATTCAGTCACGAATCTATTTTATCCTTTCTCATGGCAAAAAGCAAGCAAATTCCTTCTGCGCGAACGCGGATGCGCCGTCGCGGTTTCACCCCGCGGGATGAGACCGCGTCGCGGCGCGCGGCATCCGCCTCAACAGGTCTTGTCGCTGCAGACGAAGAGGGCGTTGGTCTCCGGTGAGAAGGTGATGAGGACGATGTTCTCCTCCTGGATGACGAAGCGACCGGCGGTCGCCTCGAGATCGAGCTTCGCCTTGTACTGCTCGGCTTCCCCGACGGTCTTCAGGACCACCACTTCGGCCCACCGGGCGGATCCGTCGACGTATCCGACGTACAGTTCGATCACGTCGACGTCGAGTTCGTACGGCACGTTGACGATGTCGTGCTCGTAGTATGCGGTGCTGTCCTCGTCCCGGATCTCGAAGACGTACCCGACGTCCTCCATGGTCTTCAGGAACGCGGCGGTGTTTCCGCTGCCGGAACACGCCGACAGGAACAGGGCGAAGAACGCGATGCAGGCGATGACGAGATGCTTCAGTCTCATGCTTCTTGGGCCTCCTTGGGGGATCGTCTTCATCGGAAGACGTCGCAATATGGTCTACTTATATCACATCGGCTCCGGGATTGTAAACCCAATCTCGGAAATGAGGGAAAAATATGGGTGTTTGGGCTCGATTTCCGCATGTTCCGACGGTTTCTTCCGGTCCGGATCTTGCTCGCCGACGGGAATCCATTATTCCGCTCTTTCATGAAACCATCTTGACAATCATCCTCAAGTCCCCTAAGATGAATGCATCCGACGTCTCCTAGAGACCAACCCCCAACATCCCATGCAAACCCAGAATACGAGTCCAACTTGAATGCGGAGGTTGTCCCATGAAATGCACGAATTGCGGTCAAGAAGTTCCTGTCTACCAACGCACCTGTCCCCATTGCCAGCAGCCGACCGGCAGCAAGATCGCCGGCTTCGGCGCCGCCGTCCTGAACATCCTGAAGAAGATCGCCCAGTGGATCATAGGCGCCGTCCGGCGTCTTGTTCGACTGGCGGTTTTTTTATGGACGAAGGCGAAGCCGCACCTGACCCGCTTCTTCTCGGTCCGGCGCAACCGGATCGCAGCCGCGGCCGTCGCGGGTACGCTTTTGCTCCTCATCGTCATCCTCGCGCTGATCGGTCCTCCCGGCGGCGATCCCGGCCTGACGCTCGGCGACGCGCTCGTCGTCGGCGAAGAGACGATTCCCGACGGCGGCGGCGCGATCACGATCGACGCGGACGGGTCCGCCGTCGACGGGATGGTCCTGTCCGTCCCCGGGGACGCCTACGAGGATCCGCTCGACGTCGTCGTCTCGACGCGGGAGATCCTCGAGCACGACTTCGGCGCGGAATTCACGCCGATCACGCCGCTGATCGAGGTCGACAACGGCGGCGGCTTCGCGGCCGCGCCGATGACCCTCACGATCCCGATCGAGATCGCCGAGGACGAGTTCGCGATGGGGTTCTTCTACGAAGAGGCGACGGGGACGCTCGAGGCGATGCCCATCAAGGACCTGACGCCGACTTCGATCACCGTCCTCACGAACCACTTCTCCGAAGTCGTCGTCGCCAAGATCGCGATCGCCGAACTGCGGCGGCTGACGAGCGCGCCCGACGCCGCCGACACCGGCTTCCGGCCGGGCGTCGACGACTGGCAATTCACGAATTACGGGTCCTTCCTCGCCCCCGGCGGCCACTGCGCCGGCCAGGCGCTCACGATGGCCTGGTACTATTCCGAACGGAAGCTCGGGGCGGGCGATCCCGCGCTCTACGGACGCTTCGACAACGACGGCCGCGGATCCACGCCGGGACTCTGGGTCGACGACGCGGACGCCTACCGCTTCGCGAGCGTCGTCCAGTCCCGGCTCGACTTCAACGCCGACGCCTTCCACGAATACATCGCCCTCGGCGACCGCGGCGACGAACTCGTCTTCTACGCCTTCGGCTACGCGATGCTCGTCACCGGCGAACCGCAGCTGATGGCGATCTACGCCCACGACGAGCTGGACAACCGCATCAGCGGCCACGCGATCCTCGCCTACCGCCTCGAACAGAACCTGATCTACGTCGCCGACCCCAACTATCCGGGGATGGCGGACCGCACCGTCGAGTTCGCGGAGACGTTCCTGCCGCTCCATTTCCTTCCCTATTCGTCCGGCGACAACGCCCGCGCGATCGCCGACGACGGCGCGCTTCAGTACGACGAGATCGTCTTCGTCGGCCGGTCGGCGTTGATCGACATGGACGCGATCGCCGCCGAATACGACCGGATGCTTTCCGGCACCGTCGGCGAGGACGACTTCCCGACCCTGGCCTTCGAATACCTGTCGGCGTACGACGCCGACCCCGACCGGCAGGAATGGACCGCGCTTTCGGACTCGGTGACGCTCGGCGTCTCCTACAACGCCACGATGCCGTGCGAACTGCAGGACACGATCGTGGTCGCGGCGACCGCCGGCCACCCCGATGCCGTCTACACGCTCTACCGCGGGGACGAGGTCGTCGAGGGACCCTACCTGCCGAACGACGACGGTTACGTCTACTTCGAGATCCCGATCGAGGACGGCGAGAACGACTTCGGGATCCTCGCGGAGATCCAGGATGACGTCGGCGACCTGTTCTACTCCGACTTCCAACGCTTCGCGGTCGATTACGACGCCGGTCCGGCGAATCCGTGCGCCGCGACCGTCGTCGGCCGCTACGATTTCGTGAGCCGAAGCGACGGACTCACCTTCGTGTACAACCATCACATCGACGTCGCCGAGAACGGCACCTTCGTCGAGCAGTACACCGTCATCGAGAGCGGCTATACGAATACGATCTCCGGCACCTGGGAGCTCGTCGAGACCTCGCCCGACGTCTACGTCCTCTATCTCAGCTTCGGAGGGACCACCGACGCCTACGAGGTCACGGGGAACTTCACGGGACTCCGCTACGTGTCGGGCGACATCGTGTTCCTGTTTTCCAAATGACATACGGGAGGAATCCATCATGGGAGACACCATCGTCATCATCGCCCTCGCCGCGGTCGTGATCGCCTTCGTCGCGATCGGCGCGGCCGTCGCCGTCACGATGAAGCAGGCGAAGATCCAGCGCGACGCTCCGGAAATCCGCACGACCGCGACGGTCCTTCGGACGATGTCCGACCACGCCGTCAGAAACGAGAACTTTTCGTCCGGAACGGTCGACTCGGCCGGCGGCTTCGAGGTATCGAGCTCCTACGTCGAATTCGCGCTCAAGGACGGGAAGACCGTCCGCTTCAAGCTCAAGAAGAAGGACTGGCTCAGGTACCATGACGGCGACTTCGGCACGCTCACCTACAAGGGAAGGCTGATCCTCGACTTCCAGAAGCGCCGCCAGCCCGTCGGAAAGGAAGAGGAAACGTTCTTCCCCTCCCGTCCGAAAACGGAGCCCGCGGGGACGCTCTACGGCGAGGCGAAGCGGGCAGGTTTCGTCCGCACCTCGGACAAGCCGGTCGCCGTCGACGGGGAAGACCTCGCGTTCCTGGTCGGGCGCCTCGGGGACGATCCGACCGACTGGTTCTTCGTCCTGACGAGGAAGAACGGCGACGTCCTGCAGGTCGAACGGTCGGAAGGCGACGCGGTCGAGGCGACCACGACCCTCGCGGGCGTCGAATCCCTCGAAACGATCCCGTTCGACGGACTGCTTGCGCGCCTGAAGCGATTCCTGGATTAATCCGATTCAAACGAAAGCATGGCCTGCGGTCCGCCACTCGGACCGCAGGCCATGCTTTTTTCAATCGGTGGTCAACGGGGGATCGTGATCGGGGATGCGGCGGGCGCAGAGCCCCCGGGGCTCCATCCGGCCTCCCGCATCCCGGCTATCGGCGGATCATCACGGTGTAGTCGCGGTGTCTTTCGCCGTAACCGTCGCCCAGGTCGTAGTAGATCCTCACGGTGACCGTGAGGTCCACTCCTTCGACCAGGTTCTCGGCGACATAGATTCCTCCATCGGATGTGATGACGTTGTCCGGGTAGAGCGACGTCGCGGAGATCAACAGACTCGCCCTCGTCATGACGGCGTCTTCATCGACGATCTCGACTTCGAGCACGACGAACGTGAATCCCTCGACCACCGGCCGGATGATGGCCAAGGGCATGGAGCGAGCCTTGGTCCGGACGGTCTTCTCCAGGGTGACGACATGGACCCCCGACCCGTCCTGCAGGTCGTACTGGATCCTCGCTTCGAAGCGATAATCGGTGTTCGACAAGAGACCGTTCAAATAGAAGTCGGTCCCCCACTCGACGTCGAACTCCTCGACGAGCGTCGAATCCCGATAGGCGGAGACGCCGAGGAGGGTGGCGATGCCATAGGGGTCGTTGATCCTGAGCATCAGGTAGATCTCCTCGTATTCCACCTGGACTTCATTCCAGATTGTGGTCGGCACCGGGTACGGCAGCGTCGCGAACGGGGCGTCCACATGCGAAAGACGCTCCCCGGCGCCGTCGTTCAGGTCGTACCGGTACGTGATCGACAGGACGTAGTCGGTCGACTGCGAGAGACCCAGGAAACGCCGCGTGGCGAGGTTTGCGAGCGAGGCGACGATGACGCCGCCGCTCTTGAGATCGATCGCGACGATGCTCCCGAGGCTGTCTGGATCGGTTTCCGTGAGGGTGAACTCGACGTGTTCCGGCGAAGCCTCCAGGGATCCGACTGCGATCGTCGGAGCCGCCAGCGCCGCGGTACGGAAGGTCGAATCGGAGACCATCTGGCGATCGCCGATCCCGTCGCGGAGATCGTAGGTGCAACTGACGCGGATCTGGTATTCGGTATCCGTGAGGAGTCCCGAGAATCGATGTTCGGGATCGACGAGGACGGCGATCGTCTCCGTGCCCAGGACCAGGGAGATCTCGATCGACTTGACTGTCGAATTCGGATCCGTCACCTGCGGCGAGAACGTCACGTCGGTGGTTCCCGCGGCGATGTCGGTGACGGCGACCGTCGGGACGGCGTGGACGGGCGTACGGCTTTCCGCCTCCAGTTCGACGTAATGCCAGTCGGCGCCGTCGTTCAGGTCGTAGCGGTACCGGACCCGCGCCGTATACGAGGTATCCGAGGCCAGCAGGACATCGGTCCGAAGGTCGGCCGACAGCTCGGCGATCAGGACGTCGCCGAGATAGAGCCCCGCGCCAAGGACCTCGCCGGTCCCTTCGGGGTCGGACCAGGCGAGCGAAAAGCCGAAGATTTCGGGATTTCCCTGAAGCGACGCGACCGGGGCTGCCTTCGCCTCCGTCCTCACGATGAACTCGTTTTCGATCGTCCGGATGCCCCGGCCGTCGCCGAAGTCGGCCTCGACGCCGACGGCGATCCGATACTCGTGGCCGGACGCAAGCCCTTCGAGAAGGTGCGAAACGGCCAGAGGATCGAGCGCGGAGATGAATCCCCCCGCATCCCGGAGTTCCACGGTCGCGATCCGGCCGATGCCGGCGGGATCGGATAGGGCGACGGCGAAGGATAGCGTCTCCGTCGTGACCACTATGTCCGCGAGCGCGGCCTCGGGCGCCGGATTCGCCATCGTGCGGACCTTCATGGATGCGGTGACGATCCTCGTTCCCAGTCCGTCCCCGAGGTCGTAATGGTAGACGATGCGGATCTCGTACGCGTGATCCGAAAGCAGTCCGTCGAAGACGGGCGCGTTCAGGTCGGCCGCGCTCGCCACGTAGGCCCCTTCGTCGTAGATCGAGGCAACCAGCCAATCCCCCACGGCGTCGGGGTCGTCCGCGCTCATCGCGAACGCGATGGAACCGGCACTCGCCTCATGGTCGCCGAACGCGATCGATGGGACGGCGTTCGTCGTCGTCGCAAACGCGGTTTCCAGCGCGACGACCTCGGTCGAACCGACCCCGTGCACGTCCTGGACCGCAGTCGCCACGAGAGAATACGCGGTCCCCGAAAGCAGATCGGCGAAGGAGGGATGGAGCGGATCGGCCGCGGTCGCAACCCGGAGACCTTCCCGATGGAGCTCGACCCGGACGAGGGTTCCTTCGTACGTCGGATCCGCGAGGACGAGGTCGGCCGCGATGCCCGCATGGGTCACGGATTCATCCACCCATGCGTATGGGAGGTCGGTGACGAGCAATTCGTTCACATGATAGGCGAAGCGCAGGCTCTGGTCCGCGAACGGATCGCAGCCGGAGAAGAGCAGAAGCTGGTAGCGGGTACCCGGGCGAAGGTCCTCGAACAGGACTACGTTTTGCCCGAGTTCCAGTTCGACGGGATAGAAGGTGCCGTCGGTCCCGTCGTAAAGGGCGGCGTAGCGGAACACGGCCGTGAGGTCGGGATCCGCGACGTCGACGTTCATCGACACGGTGGTCGACGTCGTCTCAAGTTCCGAAAGGGTCATGGTCGGTGCGTCCACGGCGAGGATCCCGACCGTCAGGGAGGGTTCGTCGGGAAGGGTGACGTGCCGGATCTCCGCTTCGAATCCGTAGGAGACGTCCTCCAGGACGATCGTCCGGAATCCCGGTTCGAAACCGGAATGGAAGGAGATGACGACCTCCGTGGCGGTGGAACCCTCCGCGAACGCGTCCGCAGTGACGACGACCCCGTCGAGCGTCACCGACGCGATGTCGAAAAGATCGGGATTCGCCAGTCGGATCGTGATCCTGTACTCCGTGTCCGGCCGCAGGTACAGGTCGCGGTCGGGGAGGGGCTCCGCCCCGTACAGGCTTTCGACGACGTCACCCACGTTGCCGGGATCGTCCGTCCCGAACGGATCGCCTGCGATCGTGCCGTTTCCCCATGAGGCCGCCGTCGGCGGCTCCGAGGGGGTGACGGCGATCCCGAGGAACGACGGGGCCTCGAAGAAGGCGACGCTCGTGGACACGCCGGTCGTGCCGGTGAAGGTCGTCGTCGACGTCACGGCCGAGGTCGTCGTCACGGTCGAGGTCGTCGTCACGGCCGTCGTCCGTTCGATCCCGCAGCCGGTCGCAAAGGCGAGGGCTGCGAAGGTGAGTGTGATTGCGAGGATCCGTCTTGCGGTTTGTGGCATGGGTCTCTGCCTCCGTCATGGTGTCTGTCGTGAAGATGCATGGACGCGTCGGATCGCGATCTGGCGGGATGCGCCGATCGTCCGGCGTCCAAGAAACGATGGAAGCCGCGATCCGACTCATTGATGATTGATTTTACCACGGATTCGGCGCGCTGGATAGATGAAGATGAAAATCGTCTTCTCCGATCTTTTCACGACGTTTGCATCCGCGTCCGATCCCGAGAAGCCCGAAACCCGTGGCGGTCGTCGCGTCGATGACGGTCACACGTCGGTCGTCATTGTTCGTCCGATGCACTCGATCGTCAAAAAAAGCAGGCGGATGAGCGCTCATCCGCCTGCTTGTTTGACTTTGACCATGACGACCGGATTCCGGATTCGGTTTCAGATGCTCCGGACCCTCGCGACCCCGGGGACGGCCTCGAGGGCCGACAGGATGCCTTCGTCGGCGGAGGGCACGTCGATCGCGGTGTAGCCGATCTCGCCCTTGACCTTCGTCACGCGCATCCCGCTCAGGATGCGGTCGAGGGTCTCGCCCGAGACCGACGCGTTGTGGTGGATCAGGACTCTGACGTCGCGGACCTTGGGTCCGAATTCGACGTTCGGATGGTTGACCGAGTTTTGGATCGATCCGGTCTTCACGAAGTGGACGAGCTGGTCGACGGCCATCGCCGCGCAGTTGTCCTCGGCTTCCTCGGTGGAGGCGCCGAGATGCGGGATCGCGATCACGCCGTCCATCGCCGCGGACGCCGGGTTCGGGAAGTCGGTGACGTATTTGCGGACTTTCTTGCTTTCGATCGCGGCCTTCATCGCCATGTCGTCGACGAGGACGTCCCTCGCGAAGTTGAGGACGACGACGCCGTCCTTCATCATCGCGATGGTCTTCGCGTTCACCATGTACTTCGTCTCCGGCAGCGCCGGGACGTGGAGGGTGAGGAAGTCGGCCTGGGAGAAGAGCTCCTCGAGCGATTTCGCGATCGCGACGTCGGGATGGAGCTTCGAGCGGAGCGCTTCGGAGAGGAAGGCGTCGTAGCCGACGACCTTCATCCCGAGGGCATGGGCTGCGTTCGCGACCATGTAGCCGACGGCGCCGAGGCCGATGACGCCGATCGTCTTCCCGAGGATCTCGGTGCCGCCATAGGCGGCCTTCGCCTTCTCGACGGTCTTCGCGATCTCCGGATCGGTCTGGTTCGCCTTGACCCAGGCGATCCCGCCGAAGATGTCGCGGGTCGCGAGGAGCATGCCGGCGATGACGAGTTCCTTGACGGCGTTGGCGTTCGCGCCCGGGGTGTTGAAGACGACGACGCCCTGCTTGGCATAGACGTCGAGCGGGATGTTGTTCACGCCGGCGCCGGCGCGGGCGACGGCGAGGACCCGCTTCGGAAGGGCCATCTCGTGCATCACGGCGCTACGGACGAGGATCAGGTCGGCGTCGTTCAGATCCTTGGTCGTTTCATACCCCGCGGGCAGGCGGTTCAGGCCGACCGGCGAGATCTGGTTCAGGGCGAGGACCTTCATCTCACTTCACCGGATTGGCGGCTTCGAATTGCTTCATGAAGCCGACGAGCGCCTCGACGCCCGCGTATGGCATCGCGTTGTAGATGGAGGCGCGCAGGCCGCCGACGGAGCGGTGGCCCTTGAGGTTGTCGTAGCCGGCCGCCTTGGCTTCCTTGGCGAAGCGGGCGTCGAGTTCCTCGGAGCCGGTGGTGAAGGTGACGTTCATGAGCGAGCGGTCGGGTTTCGCGACGATGCCCTTGAAGAGTTTCGAGGAATCGATCGCGTCGTAGAGCAGCTTGGCCTTCTTTTCGTTCCGCTTCTGCATCTCCTCGAGGCCGCCGATCGAGAGCAGCCACTTGAAGACCTTCCCGCAGATGTAGATGGCGTAGCAGGGCGGGGTGTTGTACATCGAGCCGTTGTCGGCGAAGGTCTTGTACTTGAGCATGATCGGCGTGCCGGGACGGACGTCGTCTCTGATCAGATCCTCGCGGACGATCGCGATCACGACGCCGGCGGGGCCGACGTTCTTCTGCGCGCCGGCGAAGATCAGGCCGAACTTCGAGACGTCGAGCGGATGGGAAAGGAAGTTGGACGAGGCGTCGTTCACCAGCACGTGTCCCTTGGCGTCCGGGAGACGGTACATCGTCGAGCCGCCGATGGTCTCGTTCTCGCACATGTAGAGGTAGTCGGCGTTGTCCGTGAGCTTGAGGTCGGAGACGTCGGGCATGTACGAGAAGTTCTTGTCGGCGGAGGTTGCGACGATGTGTACGGTGCCGTACATCGCGGCCTCCTCGGCCGCCTTCTTCGACCAGTGGCCGGTGAGGATGTAGTCGAAGACGCCATTCTTCACCAGGTTCATCGGCACCATCGCGAACTGCTGGGTGCCGCCGCCCTGGATGAACAGGATCCGGTAGTTCTGCGGGACGTTGAGCAGGGTCCTCAGATCTTTTTCGGCGTCGGCGATGATCTCCTCGTAGACCTTCGAGCGGTGGGACATCTCCATCACGGACATCCCGCATCCGCGGTAGTCGAGCATTTCCTCCGCCGCTTCGCGGAGGACCTCCTCCGGCAGCATCGCCGGTCCGGCGGAAAAGTTGTAGATGCGTTTCATTCGATCATTCTCCCTTCGTCATTTGATCTTGCGGCATTCCAGGTAGTAGCGCTTCTCGGTGGCTTCGCCCATCGAGAACGTCTTGCGGGGCAGGACGCCCTCCTTCGAGACGTACTCGACGAGGTCTCTCTTGTTCATCGGCGGGAGCGTGATCCCGACGGCGAATTCGTCCGTCTGGCAGACGGCCTTCAGGTTCTCGATCCCGTGGACGTAGTCGACGTGGGCGAAGGGATTCTTCTTCACGTAGGCGTCGACGTACTCCTGGATCAGCTTCACCGCCTCGGGGGCGGATTCGGGCAGGTAGAACGGCTTCGAGCCGCCCTTCTTGGTGTAGGTGAGGCAGAAGGCGTCTCCCCGTTCGAGGTCGTAGAGCCCTTCCATGAAGTCCTCGGTGGCGTTGAAGACGACGCGGTGGATCGGTTCGAACTGGAGTCCCTGGTCGTAGATGTTCTCGAGCTCCGCCATCGCGTAGCGGGCGGGATGCTCGAGCAGTTCGATGCCGGAAAGCGTCGGCTTGATCTTCTCCCAGCACGCCTTGGCGGCGGCGAGGGAATGGTTCCCGTCGCCGACGGCGAACTGGAAGCGGTGCGGGACGATCAACCGATCGAGTTCTTTGATCACGGACGCGGTGTCTTTGATCATGTAGCCGGTGACGTGGCCGCCGCCCATGTTCAGGTCGAAGTCGTAGACCTTCGGGAATTCGTTCCGCCGTTCGAAGAGACGCTCGATGATCCGGGATTCCGGATCGTCCATCAGGAGCATCACGTGCGGCAGTTCGAGGGGCGCGTCCTCGCGGATCTTGACGCGCGGCGGGATCCGGGATGCGACCGTCTTCTCGGTGCCGCAGACGAGCGATTCGTTGTCGGGGTCGGGGGAGTACTGGTCGAGGTCGACCGCGACCACGAGGCCGAGGCGGCGCTCCTTGTAGGGGGTCCTGCGGTCGAGCAGGATGAAGCATTCGCCGAGATCGCGGAAGACGCCGTGCTCGAGGTAGAGTTCCATCGTCTTGTCGATCCGGGCGATCCGCTCCAGCGGATGGTCCTCGAGGAAGGCCTCGGGGAGGATCATCTGGAGGGTCGAGGGGGCGGGTCCGACGTACCGTTCGAGATTATGCCAGTATTCCGGTTCGGAGGTGAACTGGTCGCAGGCGACGACCGCCCAGCGGGTCAGGTCGGTGCCCTCGCGGGGCAACAGGATGCGGGGGGGCTTGACGGCGCTCATCGGGATCCCTCCTTGTCAGAGGGTTCCCTGCTCGAGCATCGCCTGGTAGACCTTGAGGAACCCGGCGATGTTCGCGCCGGCGACGAGGTTGTGCGTGCCGGTGTACTTCATCGCGGCCTCGTCGGCCTTCTTGAAGATGCCCGCCATGATCTCGTGCAGCTTCGCGTCGACCTCTTCGAAGGTCCAGTTCAGATGCATCGCGTTCTGCGTCATCTCGAGGCCGGAGACGGCGACGCCGCCGGCGTTCGCGGCCTTGCCCGGGGCGAAGAGGACGCCGTGGGTGAGGAGGTAGTTGGTCGCGTCGAGCGTCGTCGGCATGTTCGCGCCCTCGACGACCATCCAGCAGCCGTTCCTGACGAGGGCTTCCGCGCTCGGCAGATAGATCTCGTTTTGGGTCGCGCACGGCATGGCGATGTCGCAGGGGATCGTCCAGATCGACTTCGTGTCGGGGTTGAAGACGGCCTCCGGATGGGTCAGGCGATACTTGTCCATGACGACGGAATTCGTCTTCGAGAGGTTCCTGAGGAGTTCGAGGTCGATGCCGTTCTCGTCGTGGATGACGCCCGCCATGTCGGACATGGCGACGACCTTCGCGCCCAGTTCGGTCGCCTTCTGGGCGGCCATCCAGCCGACCTTGCCGGCGCCGGAGATGATCACGCGCTTGTTCTTGAAGGTATCGTTTCGATATGCCCGAAGCATCTCCTCGGCGAAGTAGCAGACGCCGTAGCCGGTGGCTTCGCTCCGTCCGAGCGAGCCGCCGGAGGCGATGCCCTTCGAGGTGAAGACGCCGTTCCACTCGCGGTTCATCTTCTTGTAGAAGCCGAACATGTAGCCGATCTCCCGGGCGCCGACGCCGAGGTCGCCTGCGGGGACGTCCTCGTTCGGACCGATGTGCTGCCAGAGCTCGGACATGAAGGACTGGCAGAAGGTCATGATCTCCTGATCGGACTTGCCGGAGGGGTCGAAGTCGGCGCCGCCCTTGGCGCCGCCCATCGGCAGACCCGTCAGCGAGTTCTTGAAGGTCTGTTCGAAGCCGAGGAACTTGCAGATGGATTCGTTGACGTTCGGGGCGAAGCGGATGCCACCCTTGTACGGGCCGATCGCCGAGTTGAACTGGACGCGCATCGCCCGGGCAACGCGGATCTTGCCGTCGTCGCCGGTCCAGGTGACGCGGAACTTGATGACGCGCTCGGGTTCGACGATGCGCTCCATGACCGAATACTTCTCGATGTTGGGTTCCTTGTCGACGAGGACGTCCATCGATCCGAAGAACTCCTCGACCGCCTGGATGAACTCCGGTTGGTCGCCGTAACGCTTCTTGACATCCGTGAAGACCCTGTTGAGATAACCGCTGTTGAACATGCTTTCTCCTCGTACTTTCTTTTCTATTGTATTTCGCCTTTAGGCGAGTTGGTTCCGGCAGACAGAAAAAAAACAAATGCTGGGGTGACCGATGGAATGCTTAGAAAAAGTCCACCTTTCGAGACATTTGTTCTTGATCGGATTCGACGTTTCGGGAGGGCGACTCGTCTACCTCCGCTTGACCATCACCATTATACAATGAAAGCGCTTTATATGCAAGCCAAAAAGCGGTGGGATAGACATGAAAAGGAGATTCCACGACCATGATCGGCAAGACCGACCCATCGACGGTACTCACTTCGTCGATATGATGTTCTCTACATCGGGTAGAACGTTTATCATTACGATCGGGAAAAATCTGTTAGCAGGTCGTACCGGACCATCATTAAGGGACGATTGTGGATCGACCGATACCATAAACTCTTTCCGTCTTCTTCTCCGACCGATTTCCGTCGTGAAAAGCGAGAACCGGCATGTTCTCGCTTTTGAATGAGGTCATCAACTCGCGTTGACTGAGTGTAACGGTTTTTCACCAGGATTTCCGATTGACTTGCATCATAAGGCAGAGCGGGTTCTTCATGATCCCGTGTACCCCCAAACGACGGGGCACCCCATGCTGTTCCAGTCAACGCTCCATCCGGCCGGCAATGACGCCGCTTCACAATACACGTTGACGGATGACGAGCCGAGAAATTGATTGCCGCCCACGACAGTCACGGATTCGGGAATCAGCACAAACGATAATAGGTAGCAGGAATTGAAGACGCGGATTCCCAGGGTCGTCAACTCCTGAGGGAGCGATATGGAGGTGAGACTGGTGCATTGCCAGAATGCGTAGTTGCCGATGGTCAGGAGATCGTCCGGCAGATTGATTCCCGTCAAGGCGAAGCAGTTTTCAAAGGCGTTGTTCCCGATGCTCGACAGAAGCGATCCCGGTTCGAACGTAATCTGCGATAGATCACTCGCCGTACTGAAGGCAAAAGACTTGATGCTGGTGACTGACGACGGTATCGTGACGCTTTGGATCGAAGCGTTGGCGAATGCATACGATTCGATCGAAACGGTCGGCATTCCCCCCAGTTCATCCGGAATGACGAGATCCGTGCCAGAGAAACTCGGGGACAGCCCCATCACATAACTCCCGGACAGGCTCGCCATGTATTTGACGGCACCATCATCACCGAGTTCGATGAACCCCCAATATACGGGACGATTGGAGGCATTCCATGTTGAACTCCACTCACTCGGCTGTGAGGAAGCCGCACAATAGATGATGATTGCGGTTGCCTGATAAAAAGCATATCCGCCGATGGAGGCGACGCAATCCGGTATGTGGATTGTTTTCATTTGCGATTGGCCGCGGAATGCATCCGTGCGAATGCCGGTGACAGGGTATCCTTCGACGACCGGCGCGATGACGAAGTCCGTGGCCAGCGAACCATCCTGACGGCCGATGACGGTCGCCGTGTCGTCGGAGGATATCGCATATTCGATTTCATTGAAGACGACCGTCGATTCATATCCCCATACGATCGCTTGCGATGCCGTATACGTCCAGTTCTCATTCCACCCCGAGGGAGCGGAGATCCCTTCGACGAACAGGACCGAGGCTGTGCCGATTCCTTGAAATGCGCCCGATCCGATGGTCGTGACGGAGGTCGTGACGATGAACCTCATCAGTTTGGTCCCCATGAATGCCGCATTGCCGATCGAGACAAGGATAGGCTGGACATAAGTCACCGACGAAAGATTACTTGCATAGAAGAACGTATAGTTCTCGATCGTCGTGATCGGGGCGTTGACGACGAGAGATCTGATGTTGGTGTTGTTTCTGAATGCATTCGCGACCAACCGGATGACCGTCAACCCCGATAACGTTTCAGGAATCGTCATGTCCGATGCCGTCGAGCTTGTCGATGGACGGATGACGGTAACCGTATCGTCCTTCAATTGGGCATAGAGCCACTCGCCATCGTCGATTACCGTGGAAACATTGAAAACGCTCGGAGTCGTGGTGACGCCATTCCCGGCCCAGTCAACATCCCATGATGCAGGTGCCGACTCGAAGGAGCTCAGAAGAACCAGCTTCGTACACCCGGAAAATGCGTATGCACCGATGGTTGTCACGCTGGTAGGTACATCCAACAAGGCCAGTTTGCTGCATCCAGAAAACGCACTGGAGCCGATGGTGATCAACGAATCGGGCAACGTAAGTTGACTGACCTTGCTCAATGAACTGAACGCGCTGCTTCCGATCGTCGTTAACGTATCCGGCAAGATCAGCGTCGTCACATTGGTGACCCCGCTGAATGCGGACGAACCGATGCCCGTGACGCCTTCACTGACGATGATCGATGTCAATCCGGTACATCCGGAAAACGCTTTCGATCCGACTTCCTGGACGCCCCCGGGAATCGTCACGGCTTGAAGCGCAAGACATTTTTCAAAAGCGCTGTTGCCAATTGCCGTGACGGATGAAGGAATGGTGAAATGGAGTAATGCGCAATTATAGAAGGCGTATGCGCCGATCGTACCCAATGTGCCCGGAACGACGAACGACGCGAGTTTGGTACAGTTGTAGAATGCCATATCCCCAATGTCGGAGATCGATGCGTTTGTCACAAATGAAACCAATGAAACCGCACTGGTGAACGCCTCATTGCCGATCGTGATGATCGACGAGGAGAGCGTGACATTCGTGATGGCGTCGCATTCTCTGAACGCACCTTCCCCGATCGTCTCGACCGAGGCGGGCAATGTGACGCTTGTCAAGGATTTGCACTGGTAGAACGCATAATCGCCGATGGAGACGAGATGGTCGGGCCAAACAACGTTCGCAAGAGCCGAGCAATCATAGAACGTTTGAACCCCGATCTGCGTCACCTGGGCCGGGAAGGAAAACTCAGAGAGACCGGACGCACTGAATGCGTTTCCGCCGATGGAGACCACGCTGTCAGGCAACGCGATAGCGGTCAACGATGGACAATATGCGAATGCAGATGTACCGATTTCGGTCACGTCCGAGTGAATGAGGATGCTGTTCAATGCCGTGCAATTGCTGAACAGGGAGTTCGCAATGACGCCGATGTCTCCCCATATCTCGACGGTAGTCAACGATGTGCATTGGTAAAAGGCATGTGTGCCGACTGTTGTCACGCTTGCGGGAATCGTGATTTCGGTCAGGGACACGCAGCCAGAGAATGCATAATCGGAAATGGTCGTCAGCGACACCGGCCATGTGAGTTCCACAAGGGATGAACATTGTGAGAATGCATAAGAACCGATTGTTTCGATGGCCGACGGCAATTGCACGTCCACTAGATTCGTACAGCCACTGCAGAACGCAACGGGGATTTCGGATGCGGCAGAGAGGACGATCAACGTCGTCAATCCAGTGCATCCGGCGAATGCATATGTCTCCATCGAGACGATCGATTCGGGGATTGTCACGGATGTGATCGAGACGAGATCGGCGAAGGCCCGATATCCAATATGCGTCACTGCGACCCCAAGATATGAATTCGGGATGACGACGTTCACATCGGATCCTTCGTATCCGGTCACGGTATATGTGCCTTGCGAGTTCAACACGAAGACGAACGGATTCGGATCCCACTTCGCGTAGAGAACCAGTCCGTTCGATGTTGCATCGTAATACGGGAAATCGATGGAATCACCAAGCAGCTCGGCATTGTCATACCATCCGGCGAACAGGTATGCGACGCGCTGTGTCGTCGGCGACGACGACAGCACATAATCCGAGACGCTTTCGACCGATGTCCCGCCGTTCGTCTCGAAGACGAATGTTCTGTATTGCATGGTGAACGAGAAGATGACGGGACGATTGCTGTTGTTCCATTCGGAATCCCAAGTACTGCCGACCTGTGCAAGATTCGTGAAGATCAGCAGCGAACTGCATCCATTGAAGACATAACCCCCCATGTCGACGACTGTATCGGGAACATAGATGTCCGTCAACAAACGGCAGAATCCAAACGCTTGAAATCCGATGCCCGACAAGGGGGTGTTTTCCGGCATTTTGAACGAGACGAGTTTCAGGCAATGATAGAAGGCGTATTTACCAATCGTCGACAATGCAGATGAAGAGCCGAAAACGACGCGCGATAGATTCCCCGCACCCGCGAATGCATTGGCACCCAAGGTCTCGGCCGTGTTTGGCAGTTCGATTTCCTGGATCGTGGAATTTTCATAGAACGCAAACGGTCCAATGCCGACGACCGTCAAACCCGCGATCGATCCGGGAATCACGATGGTCGACGACGACAATGTTGTTCCGAGAATCATCCCCTTGTCGCCTTGAAGAACCGCATAGCGCAACCCATCCGCGATTTCCGTGCGGATGAATCCGTACACGACTGGAAATTCAGAAGGATTCCATGGCAGGGAATTATTCTGGTTGACGTCTCCTTCGGTCCATCCGTCAGGAGCGGCTTCTGCTTCTGCGTAGATCACAAGGAGCGGACTCAATAGAAATGCCATGGATCCAATTGTCTGCACTTCACTTGGAATCACGACGCTCGTCAGTGATTCGCAACCATAGAACGCTTCGGACGCGATCGTGTCGATGGTTCCGGGCAGCACAACGGAGGTCAGCGTGATTCGATCGGCGAACGCTCTCGCGAAAACCGTCGTGACGGTCATTCCTTCGAGGGACTCGGGGATGACCAGTTCGGACGGAGCATATCCGGGAGACAAACCCAAGATCACCGCTTCGCCCGAACTGGTGACGGCATAACGGTATTCGCCGTTTATCCTTGTTTCTTGATAATCCCATAAAACGGGTCGATTGCTATCGTTCCAGCTCTGTTTGTTCAGTTCATCGACCTCCCAGCCGGTCGGTTTGGTAGCCGCTTCGGCAAAAATCAATAGCGATGGGCTTTGTAAGAAGGCACCCACACCGATTGACACGACACTTGACGGAAGATACGCTCGCTGCAACTGGGTCGCATATTGGAATGCGTTTGAACCGATCGTGACCACGCTGTCGGGGATCACGATATCGGTAAGGGAGGAACACATGGAAAATGCTGCATAACCGATCTCCAACAGTCCCGTCGGCAACGTGACATCCTGAAGCAGGGAGCACTTGGCGAACGCGGACGAGCCGATGACTGTTAAGGCGGAAGAGGTGGCGAATGTGATCGATGTTAACAATGGAGAAGAGTAGAACGCCATGGCGCGGATTTCTCTGATCGATGCGGGAATCGACAACGATTCCATCAACGAAAGTTCACGATAAGCATCTTCATAGATGATGGAAACCGGCATTTCGTCGATGAATGCGGGTACCTGGACGGAAGATGCGTTGATCGATTCATCGACCGACCAGATTCCAACGGTATGATCAGAATGAACGATATATTCATACTGACTGTTTTGGCGCGACTCCACATACCCCCAGACGAACTGTCCGGTCGTTCGGCACCACTCCTCATGCCAGGCTTCCGGCTGTTCGGCGGACCGCAAGTAGAGATTCATGTTGCCCGTGATCGCATTTCTGCCGATCGAGGTGACGGAAGCTGGGATGATGAGGGATGTGACGTTTGAAAGACCGTAGAGTCCGTAATCTTCGATGACGGTCAATCCTTCCGGCAGTTCGATCGAAATCATGTTGGTACATTGAAAGAACGCAGAGTGTTCGACGCTCCCGACGGTTTCGGGAATGACGATCGAGGTCAATGTCTGGCAGCCACTGAACATCTTCCCAGAGAAACCGATGAGGTTCATCCCATCGATCTGTGACGGCAGAACGACATCGGTCGGCACGAATCCCGCCGCGAGTTCCAGCAGATAGACTTCGTCAGTTGAGGTGATTGCATAAACGTACTCGTCGGTCCTGTCCGTCGAACGGTAATTCCAGACCACATCCGCCATGTAATAATCCCAACCATCCGACCAATTCGCCTGTCTTTCCCCAGCATCGACCAGCAGGATGATTTGATTTGACAAAGCGAAGGCATACTCGTCGATGACGATGACGCTTTCCGGGATTTGGACATATCGCAGATCGGTACATTCGCCGAACGCCCATGATTCGAGGCTCAACAGGCCCGAGGGAAGGGCGACTTCCGTCAGACGGTTGCACGCGTGGAATGCGGCGTACCCGATCGACAGCAAGCGATCCGGCAAATCAATCTGGCGGAGATTATCGCATTCGTTGAAGGCATAATCCTCGATCGTCCTCAAGTACGCCGGAAACGCGAAGTCGACGATTTGATCCATTCCCGAAAAGGCCGATGGGCCGATGGATGTGACGGGTAATCCTGCGATGGTATCAGGGATGATCACGGTGCTCTCGGTACCGACATATCCGACGATGCTGATCTGCGTCCCGCTTGACTCATATTGGATTCCCGTGGTCAGAGGAGCACACAGGTTGTACATGACGTGGATCACCGAATCGGCATCCCCATAGATGACATATGATCGGAAATACCCATTTTTCGACAACGGGAAACTCATCAGGAACTCGTGGGTCGTCCCGTTGATCTTGGATCCGGCATATTGAACGACCCCTACCGCATCGAATGTTGGATCGACGATCGACTCGTGATACAACACTCCGTATTCGATCAGAGTGGCATCGACCGGTAACTTGAACTGGCATAGATAGGATTGATACCCCGGACGAAGATGCACCGGAGTGCTCATCGATACCATGGCCTCGGGAGGAGTGTTCGGTTCGCCGAAAACGGCGACGATCTCTGTTTCTTCCAGGACCGTGAACGAATATTGGGTCTCATAACTGACGATTCTGTTTCCGATCCGCCAAAATTGGAACGAATCCGATTCCAGGAGTGCGTTTGTGGAGACGGTGATCACCGTATTGACCTGATAGGTCCCCCCGCCGGAACCGTTTACGACGCTGATCGTGCGGATATCATCGACGACTGCAGGAGAATACTGAAGAACGGTGACAAGATCCTGCGTGACGTTGGCGTATGTTGAACTCCATTTGGGGGTGGCGAAGACCATGCCCGGTTTGGAAATCGACGATGTATCCGGCTCGACCGCCGATCCTCCCGAAGCCACGTACTGCAAATCGATCAGTCTGCCGTTGGCATCCATGAAGGCGACTACGTTCTTGGCCGATGGTTTGAACACCGCGATCAGATGCATCGAAGAGCTAACGATGAACTCGTGATCAATCGCATAGTCCTTCTGCACGGCACCGTTAACGATCCAAAAAGAAAAGACGAATCCATCGATATCCTGCAGCGAACTCGTCAATACCACCCTCGAACCGTACTGAACATCGTGAACGACAGTTGAGATGGTATTAGTTTCGTCAAAATACGTTTCGACAACGATATCGACCGCCGATTGATATGAAGCCGAGACTTCCGTTGTACGTACTCCGAACACGGTTTGACATAGTGCAAGCAAGATCGTCGCAAGGATTTTCATTTGTTCACCCTTCCTAAAAAATCTCTTCTCCACATAAAGTTGCTGATCCGAAATCGCCGCTCGTGGCAATGGTCGAATCAAGCGTGAACTCGATCACTTGGACATCAGGCGACTCGTATGGTTGTTTCGTACTTTCCATCACGCTCATCACTCCCATGCTATTTTTCTCATATAATGAATATAGAGCCAAACGACTGGTCAAGTCGCAATCGAAAAGTGGACCGCGACATGCTATTCCATTTCATTAATTATAGGAATGCATCTCGCCATCGGATCGATCGTATCAACACAATAGATGTCCATGATGATGGTGCTGTTGTCCTGTTGATGTTCCAGATGAAATGTCTTGCTGGTTTGAATGGACAAGTTTCGGAAGCGCTCGTCACGAATTGATATCGATGGAATGATCGGAAAATTAAAAATGACATATCGAAGATGAGCCTTTGCGCGCGATGCCAAATCGAAGTCAAAATGGTTTTTTTGGTCGATTTCGGAGAGAGTTTGATATATTTTATCATATAACGCCGCGTGAGTATATTGTGTAATGAAAAATATTAATGAAACGATTCATGAAAAGAACCATCAACTTCACTTGCCGATCGACTCGATTGTCATATAATCCGTCTGTTCAGTGAGATCTTCTTTATGACCACTTAGGTGGTCGGTTGACAACACAACATTACACACTCAACAATCTGCTATGACGCCAATTGAGGCGAAGAAGTGATCATGTAGATTCTCTTTTTGAAGTCATCAACAGAATATTTGAATGGTGATTCTTGTTGTAGACAATTCGAAACGATGACCCCACCTCGACATCATCCATAACACTCACCTGTTGCAATAAGTCGAGTAATCGTAAAGGGTGACGAAGCGCGACCCGGAAGGAAGACATGTGTATATCTAGACCGACGAACACATCCAGATCAATTCATCACGTGCTATCACGCTTTGGTTCTTTATCGTCTACTCAAACTCAGAACCGACAATCAATACCCTCTCCATCAATTGAAAGAATGCTAGACAACACAAGAGAGGTACTTCCGGATCAATTGATCTGTATAGTGACTGTACAATATCTTGTGTAAACGAGTTTTTGAACGGCCGCACCGTTCGGACATGAAAAGAGAAATCCCTTGTGTATGATAGGTTTGCCGACTCACCATACACAGGAGGATTTCCCATGCATATTTTTTCCACGAAGCTGATCCGTTGTCTCGCAGATCGCGTAAATATGGAAGAATCCATCCAAGAACTGTTAAGATCGAAACTCGAAACCGCCGTCAATGAACTTCTCAAACTCGAACTGACCAGATTTCTGAACTACGAGAATAAAAACCGGATCGGATTCAACTCCAGAAACGGTCGCTATCTGAAGAATACGCGGTCATCTACCAAGGCGACCTATGTCCCCTTGCGAAGGGACACGGTTCAGAAGGAAGCGATCCACATCGTCCTGGGAATCACGATGGACGGCACGAAGGAGATGCTCGGCTATGCCGACGCTCCGTGCAAGTCCGCCGTCGCGTGGGAGACGCTGCTGGGAGATATTCGATCAAGGGGCGAGAAAAGGCCCTTGCTGTTCGTGGTGGATGGCCTCAAGGGCATTGAAGAGGCGATCCTGCGCTTTTATCCCAAGGCGGGAATCCAGCGCTGTCTCGTTCACGTCATGCGGAATATCGCCAGTCACGTTCGCGTGAAGGACCGGATGGAGATCCTAGGTGATTTCAAACAAATCCACAGGCGGGACTCGGCCGCCGCGGCCGTGTCCGTCTTGGATGGTTTCGTCAAGAAATGGAATCCAATCCATCCCAAGATGATCGCATCGATCCTGGAGAACCGGTACCTTCTGACTTTCTACGAGTCCCCGCGGAGAACCGACCCTCGCTCTATTCCACGAACCTGATCGAGAACTTCAATAAGCATCTGAAGCGCGATCTCAAGGCGAAGATCCAATTCCCCTCAGAGGAGTCGATGGACAAGCATCTCGTTTCCTGCATCGAATCCTACAACTTTCGCATGGGGGTCCTGGTTCATCGCGGATTTGGTTCAGTTCTCCCTGAACTGAACCAAATCATGGACAGAAGATACAATGACCAAATTGAACAAAAAGACTGAAAGAACAAAGAGTCAAAGCAACGGGTATTCCGGATTCATTGTGTCTACCCATTTACACAACATTCTTGACAGTACTCGTCCGGCCATTTCTTACAACACATATGATGGTTCATCAGATATGCATATAAATGATCAAGAGATGAGAAGAAGGAGCATAGCAAATAGATCGACAATCTATCATACCGATAGAAAGCCGGGCATGATTATCGATTCCAACATTGATTCATCACGCATAATCGCTACTTGGGAACACTCCGGACGGAGGGGTTATCGAAAATTCATATATATTCATTTACATCCTAATATAGCATATATTGAAGAGGTGACCAAACCACCCTGAACTTGAAGGTCCCTGTAGAGGTCCAATTATAGCCACGCACGCGAACGAAGATCGCCTGGCCTTCCTCGAGGTAGAACGCCGTCTTGAAATTGGTGCCGAGACCACCGCCATCGACGGATGAGATGATGTTTTCCATGGATTGATTGGGAACCGGGAGATTGAAGAAATCACCCACGGTATTGGTCGTTCCGGTGGTGTAGAACTCATACACGGCGGCCTCGGGCGCCTCGAACCGGAACCAATGGTAACCGCCGACCGTGAGTGAACGCGTGACGATGAGATCGAGTTGCGCATGATAGATCGTCGGCAGGTACAGCGTCTCAAGTTCGGACGGGTACGGACCGGTCAAGGTTTCCGGTGTGTCGTCGATCGAGGATGCGAAGATCCGCCAATACACGAAGGAACTGGTCGAGGAGAGGATGGCTCCCCATCCAGCATCCGAAACCGTGATGGACGATCCGTCGGTATATTCCTCCGACTCGTACAGGATCGCACCATCCTGGTCCATGACCTGCACGGTGAAGCGGTTGTTGTAATATGGATCGGAACCACCCACGATCGTCCAGGTGAATGTCGGTTTCAGATATGAAGCCGGCCCTTCGACGACGGGCTGGACATTGAACGAGTATGCCCGCAGAAGCGTGCCGAACAAGTCCGAAGCCGAAGTGACGCCTTGATTCTGGAAATGCATCGTCACTTTCTGAAGGAAATCCGAAATGTATGGCGTATCATCGGCCGACCCGACAGCCAGATCGAAGACCGTCTGATCACCAAGCGACACGGTATCGAAGCTTTCTCCGATTCCATCCGCAATGTCATACAGCAAGCCGGCGACGCTCAGTTCCGTCCCTTCTCCTTTCGACATCTGCTCAGCCGATAGGTTTTCCAGGCTGTACGTCGCGTAATCGCCATCGCCGACTCCGCTGATACCCAGATTGCCGGCTTGCATCGTCTCCTGGCATCGTGTCGAGAAGTAATATGCCCATGCTTCCGACCAAATCAACGTAGCGGCGTCGTCTTTATCCCTGTCCAGATAATGCAGATCCTCGATCCCATGCTGCGCCATCAAGAAACTGGTAATCTCATACTCGTGTGCGACATAATGACCGAATTCGTGCAGGATCGTATCCCAGATATGGTCACAGGGAATGGATGGCGTGGGCAGTGCCGGAGTCCAATTCAGATAGATCGTTTCCAGATACGTGATGGGAAGGAAAAAGGAAGTTCCGGTCGTGGGAGTGACATAGAGGAAATGGTTGTCCCGATTCGGAACGAGTTGATCGAGATAGGCGAATCCCATGTTCAATGCCTGGCAGATGACGATGTTCTTGTTCGAGGCGTCGGTATATGAAGGGGCGAAGTTGATGTAAAGGTAATGATCACCGTCTTGGTAATCGATCGTCTCGTACATGCGGATGTATGACGCTGCCGGAAGAACCCCGTTCACGACGTTGCTGACGCGATAGTCGTCCGTTTCCGTCAGGATCTCAACCGTCAGGTCATATCCGTTCTCTTCGGCCGAAAGATCGTTCACGAAGACGATCAGCGCTTGACCCGTGGTCCCCGTCATGGCCGTATAGAGTACGGTTCCCGACGAACATGCCCCGTCGCAGGCGAGAACCTTCATTCCGGGAGCGTTGTGCAGGTTGCCGTTCTGATCCGAGTAGCGAATCCAGACGGAGATCAATATCAACTCTCCTGCTCCGCCGTCCGCCCCGCCGGGATCAAGCGTCGCCGTTTGCTCGAACGGTCTCCTGATGAGCGTCTCGCTCGCGCCGAGACGTCTTGCGGGATATGTTGGAATGGATTCGATCGTCGGTGCAGGAGCTTCGATCTCCGTGGGCGTCGATTCGAGAAGGTAGGCGAGTGAATCGGGACTCAATTCCGCATGTTCGCCAACAACCTCGGATTCGACGGCAGCCGATTGGATCGCGGAATATGAAGCGGATGCCATTTGACCAACGACGATGCTCAATACACCCAAAGCGATGACCAGAATGCAGAGATTCTTTTTCATGGTTTCCTCCCGTGTTTAATTTGAAAAGCGATGATACAGAGGCGATTGCATGCGACAAGATCCTTGATCACCGATGGCAGGATTGGGTTCGAAATCAAGTGAAATATGATTATCGTGTCGGCGTCTTGCCTCTAATTAGATATAGTAGCATGTTCTTTTTATTTTTCAATATCAATGTCGAAAGATTCGCTTTTAATCGAAGACCCTGACCTATATTCACGATTGATTCAAACAGCCCTGTAGGGCTGAAGGCTTGATGTAATATTTTCACGAACCCGCCAATCCGCGAAAAAGATTCTCATATCGTTCTCTTATGGGTGTCAACGGCTTCAAACCCAACAAATCGATGCGATTCCAGTACGGTCGCACGCCATTCATTGGAAATTCGACTGGTTGTGGCATATCATCTGTTGATCCAAATCATTTTCTTCTTATTGCAATTCGTTTGCATTAGTGTTACAATTATCCTGTAGAGACGGGAAGAAGGCATAGCATGCAGGAACGGATGACCGAACAGAAACGCATCGTCATCGAGACGCTCGAGAAGGCCGATCGTCCGCTCGCAGCGAGCGAACTGCATACGCAGGTCCTGACGGCGCTCCCCCAGATCGCTCCTTCGACGGTCTTCCGCATCCTCGACCGTCTCGTGGCGACCGGACGGGCGACGCGGACGACCGATCCGGAAGGTGTCTTCCTCTTCGCCTTCGCCGGTCGACAGACGAAGCCGCTGATCTTCTGCACTTCCTGCCACAAGCTCTTTCCGGTCACGGGTCATGCGTTCGAAAAGCTCTTCGAACAGCTCGCCAAGGCGACCGGCTTCCTCTTCCCCGAAGCGCCCGTCCAGTTCCCGGGCATCTGTCCCGAATGCCAATCGAAAAAGGCCGCCCGCTAGGCGGCCGAACATGAAGGAGGTCCATCACCATGGATGAATTCCTGATCCGCTTTATCCACGAACTCGGCGCCAACCTGGCGCTCGCGAAGAATTTCTTCTTCTTCGTCGAGACGCTCGCCAAAGGACTGAGCCGGATGCAGACGGGCACGTCGTCGGATTTCTCGATGATGACGTGGCTCGCGTTCTGGAACGGCGTCGCGCAATACTTCTTCGGTCTCTACGGGAAGAAGGGCGAACGCACGTTCGCCGGTCTCTTCGCCCACCTCGACCGTCACCCCGAGCTCGTCCCGTCTTCCAAGGCTGGATACTATCGGGCCGTCTCCGCCCGCGCCCGGACGCGTTGGCAATCGGATCGACCGACGCACTACGGCATGGAGCGGATGTTCGACGACATCGTCTTCGCCAACGAGATGTACGTGAACCTCTGCAACCTCTACGACATCCGAAGCGACGGCCAGCCGCTTTCATCAGTCGAATCGGTCCATCGCGTTCAGTAACCCTCGCAGAATCGGAATACGAAAAGCCCCTGTTCCAGACGCTCAAGGATTCGAGCGCGTCGTGAAACAGGGGCTTTCGACTATTCAGCGGGCAGGAGGAGGCTCTTCCGTCCTTCCCACATGGCATCCTTGACCGATCATCCTTCTTCAAGCCGGTCCAAACGGCGGATCGATGCGATCGCCCGCAAAGTTTGGACGTCTCAGGCAGAAACCCCTTTTCCGATCGCGATGGGGATTCCCTTCTTCACGCTTCGGACGAATCCAGATCGTAATTGATGTAGAAATGCAGGAACCAGGCTTTCCCGAACGCGTAGTTGAAATCGGCGTCGCGATTCGTCCTGCATACGTTGAACACGCGGAAGTAGGAGCTGAAATAGACGATCTGCATGAGGACGAAGTAGAGGAGGAGGGCGAAGACGGTGAGGGCGACTCCACCTGTCAACAGCTGGGTCGCGAACCCAAGGCATGCCATCGACATGATGATGTGGATCTCGTACATGAGCGTCTCGGCGCTGAAGAAGGCTTTCATTGCTCCCTTCACTCGGCCATGCTTGGCGGGATCCTTCTTCTTCAGGATTTCATAGAAGACGGACTGGACGAGATCCTTCTTGATCTTTCCCTCTTCGTAGTTGAACAACTGCGAGATCGTCTGGCAGCATGCCCAGTACACCTCCTTGTAGACCTTGTACCTGACGATGACGATCCCGAGGATCAGACCGATCATGAACAGCCCGAAGAAGAGCCATGCGATCATCCGGGGACCGATCCCCTCGATGCTGTAGGACAGCGGGATGACGAGCGAGACCAGCGTCAGGTAGAAGGCGATGATCTGGTCGCGTTTCGACTGCTGCAACGTCAGCTCGTCGTGCGCGTTCTCATACAGTCCGGTCAGATCATAATCCACGTTCTTCTTCAGGCACTCTTGCTTGGGTTTGACTTGCACGAATCTCTTCGGTTCACGCACGTTCTGGCCTCCCTTCATATGTCGCGCGATGATCGAGCGAAGGATCCGGTCATTGGCGACGGTATTCGCCGCGGCGACCGAGACCGCTCTGGACGCCTCGAGCGATCGGTCGAACGCGGTTTCGATTCGTCCCCCGGCCTCCGAGAGGACGATGCTGGCGCCGGCATAATCCCAGGGGAAGACGCGGATCTCGAAGAACAGGTCGACGCGTCCGCATGCCAGATAGCACAATTCCAGGGCACACGATCCGAACCGACGGATGTCGGAACATCGGGCGTAGACATCCTTCATGATCTTCAGGCAAATCGGTGCCAGACGCTTGTCGTATGTGCTCAACGCAGTGCAGAACAAGGCGTCTCCGAAGGAGCGATCCGACACGTGGATCGGTCGATCGTTCAGGTACGCTCCCTGACCTCGAAGCGCATGGAACATCTCGCCACTCAACGGGCTGTACACGACGCCCAGCTCGATGGTTCCATCCACGAGCAAACCAACGCTGATCGCCGAATGCGGAATCCCGCGGGTGAAGTTCATCGTCCCGTCGATCGGGTCGACGATCCACGTGTACTTCGCGTAGGTCTTGACCTCGTTCTCTTCGCCGAGAACGACGCTGCCTTCGATCAGTCGGGAAAGCTCTTCATTCAGGAACCTCTGAACATCGATGTCGGCGGACGTGACGAGATCTTCCTTGACGCCCTTGACGTTCACCTCGACGGATCGATCGGACATTAGTTTGGATGCTTCGACAACGGTTTCTTTCACGGATTGTAGAATCTTCTGCATGGGTTCACCTTGCTCCTTATTCTTTGAAGAATCATGTTGGGTTTACTCCTTATGCCTTTAGGTGTCACTTGGTGGAAAAATCGAATCGGTATGCTCGGCTAAGGTCGTAGTTTGATTCTACATTCATCTCGTCTTCGTCTATCGGCATGCACTGCATCGAACTGATGATGCCGCCAAATACCTTGTTCCTAGGCGACGGGAAGCAAGGTGCTCTCGAGTCGATCCAGTTCGATGGGAATCGCCGTGGATCCCAAGGTGTACTTGACCATCGCCCCGGCCGAGACTTCAATCAGGGATGGCGTTTTGATGGAAATCTCGTCGATGGACTCGAGGAAGGCGTCGCGATCTCCAACGGTCAGTTCCTGCACGACGGCCGTATCGACGACGAACACCGCGATTCCCGCATCTTTTAACAGGGTAAGCACTCCGGCGACTTCGGCTTCGATGGCGACACAGTGTGAACAGGCGTCGTTATACAAATAGACGAAATAGTGTGCGAGGGGCTGATCCAGTTCGTCGGTCTGCGACATGATTTCATGGTAGTACCCCAATGACGGCAGGTCCTCAAGCACCGGCTGCACCGCGGTCGTGACAGTCGTGGTGGTCGACGCTTCGCTCGTTTCAATGATCGTTTCCGTCGTTGTTTCCGTCGTCGGAATCGCGGTTGTCTCGATCGGCTGCGTGATGGTGGTGACGGTGGTCAAGTCCGTCTGGATCCCGAACTGGCAGCTCACCGGCATCAAGGTGATGAGAATGAGATACAGGAATGCTCGTTTCATGGAAATCCTCCTCCTATTGCATGTCGTGCGGATGGAGCGTTCACGGAACCCCGTCGCCAAGGCGACCGCGAATCGTCGGCAGAAAAAGCCATCACAACGGTCGCGCCTATATTACTCCCGGTCTCCGAACGATGAAAGCCGGAAGACGTGCGGTCGATTCAATGATGAATCATTGCATTTAATGAAATCATAATCATTTTTTCCGTGCTTGGCAAGACGTTCCACGAAAATATCAACGATTCGCAATCACATTTCGATGACAGATGGTTTGTTCCACCGACGACAGGACCACCGATGAAATCATTCCCGTCGGGAAGAATCCGTCGGCGATGGTTCGAAGAGGCGAATGACGGTACCCGGGAGAAAGAAACGCCGAAGCGGATGAAAGGAGGCGAAGCGATTTTCATCCCGCGTGAAGGTCGGGTTCGCTTGATGCGTGATATCATAAAAGAGGCGCTCCAAACGGAGCGCATCGAGGAGAGCAAGCATGTTCAAGAACATCCAGGAAATGCTCGAATACGTCCACAGGGAAAACGTCGAGATCATCGACTTCAAGGTCACCGACATGCAGGGGACCTGGCATCGCCTCTCGATCACGAGGCAGAAGCTCAAGGAAGACATCATGACGAAGGGCATCGGCTTCGACGGATCGTCCTACGGCTTCACCACCGTCGACAAGTCCGACATGGCGATGGTCCCCGACGTCACGACCTGTTATATCGATCCGACCAAAGCGGTGAAGACGATCGCCTGCATCGCCGACATCTACACGATCGAGAACAATCGGCTGGTCCGTTACGAGGACGACCCCCGCTACGTCGCCGAGAAGGCGGAGAAGCTGATCCTCTCGTCCGGCATCGCCGACGAGATCCTGCTCGGCCCGGAATTCGAGTTCTACGTCCTCGACCACGTCTCCTTCGACATCTCGAACAACCACATGGAAGTCCGCCTCGATAGCGAACAGGCCGAATGGAACGCATCCCGCTCGGATGTGCAGAACCTCGGCCTCCACGTCCGGAGCCATGGCGCCTACCATCTCGATTCGCCGTTCGACCGCGCCTACGACCTCAGGACGGAAACCGTCCTCGCGGCGGAGAGGATCGGCGTCCCGGTCAAGTACCACCACGCCGAGAACGGCGGACCAGGCCAGTGCGAGATCGAGGTCGAGTTCGCCTCGATCCGGGAGATGGGCGACCGTTCGATGAAGCTCCGCCATCTCCTCCGCAACCTCGCGGAGAAGCAAGGCAAGGTCGTCACCTTCATGCCCAAGCCGTTTGGCTCCGAAAGCGGATCCGGACTCCATGTCCACCTCCTCCTCAAGAACAAGGGTCAGTGGATCATGTACGACAAGGACGGATACTCCGGTCTCTCGCAGACCGCCCTCTATATGATCGGCGGCCTCCTCACCCATGCGAAAAGCCTCTGCGCGATCACGAACCCCTCGACGAACTCCTACAAGCGCCTCGTCCCCGGGTTCGAGGCGCCGGTCACGATCGGCTATGCGACGTCCAACCGGAGCGCCGTGATCCGCATCCCCGGATACGCCGTCGACGAGACCGAGAAGCGGTTCGAGTACCGGAGTCCGGACGCCACCTCGAATCCGTATCTGGCGTATGCGGCGCTCATGCTCGCGGCATACGACGGCATCAAGAACAAGATCGATCCATCCGGGAACGGGTTCGGTCCCTTCGACTTCAACCTGTACGATCTATCCAAGGAGGACCAGGCCAGGATCAAGGGACTCCCGACGAGCATCCCCGAAGCGTTCGCGGCATTGAAGGAAGATCGGGACTATCTCCTCAAGGAAGGCGTCTTCTCCGCGAAGTATCTGGAATCGTTGGAAAAGCGATTAATGCAGGAACATTCCAAGATCCAGCGCACGCCCCATCCGCTCGAATTCGACTATTACTTCAACCGATAATCATCCTCATTAATCGAAGACCGTCATCCGGCGAATCGAATCGCCCGCGATGACGGTCTTTTCATGCATCATATCATTCTTACATTCCACGAGACTCCGTGACCATGATTCCGATTTTCATTCGGACATGAGGTTACGTAGATAAGTCGGATGCTAACGACTCGAACCACTCCTCCATGTCCAATGAACATCAACTTCATTTCAGTTTCGAAACCGCTCGCTCCCTCGCAGAGGTCATTCGCGATGCGAATTGCTGATCCCATGTCGATCGAAATTCTTCGATGAAATCATAGGTGGTGCACAATCCGTTCAAGGTTCTCAGATCCTGATCGATCCTTTCCAGATCGGCCACGGCAGCTTGAAATTCGACGTTCTTTCTTGCATCCTCATCGAACACCTTTGCGGCTTCATACTCTCTCTCATTCAACAGCTTTGTTATCTTGTTGAATCGAATGTCATCCATTTGTTCCTCCCTGTATTGCATCCGTCACGATGCCATGACATCGCGTGACGTTTCGTTCGCCATCCTTTGGATGCGTGTCGTGCGTCGGTCGAAAGGCTGCGTCGAAATCGATTCAAAAGTCTTCGAAGCCGATGTCGCCTCCGAGCGTCCTAATGTATCTGACAACCGTGGCGCTATAGGTCATGGTCGCTGTGTAGTCATAGAAATTGACGTAGAAACTGTAGAGGTGTCCGGCGTAAGGTTCGTGAAGGTATAGGTCATGGTCCCAAAGGGAGCGATGATACCGACATAGATGTCGGGCGTCGAATCGTTCTTCTCGGCATAGACCTTCACATAGTTTCCCGATGTGTTGGTGTACGTGAATTTCACCGAGGTTTCGGTAACCAACACGGTCGTGGATTAAGTGGTTTTTAGTGAGTGGTTTTGCGTTTTTTCATCTTGGTACCTTTGTTCTGTTTTGAATCCATTCCTTTTCATTTATCATAGCACCTAAACCGCACAAAGGGAAGACACATTACTAAATCTATATCCGATTGGCGTTTGATAATTCAAGGTCGAGTGGATCCGCTTGCGATTGTAGAAGAGTTCGATGTAGTCAAACAAATCCGCATTGACTTCGCTAAGGTCACGATACGTCCTGCGATAGATCCGCTCCTTCTTCAACTGAGCGAAGAAGCTCTCGACACAGGAGTTGTCGTAGGGACATCCGCCTCGAGACATGCTGCCATGCATCTTGTATGACGT